>Ga0351962_1065_pt1 | contig 30019 bp, 27 predicted proteins | sample TotcelT113001N13_FD_205805 | JGI IMG/M metagenome (GOLD analysis project Ga0351962, IMG submission 205805) | Enriched cells from coal bed in the Powder River Basin, Montana, United States - Total cells T11 rep3 HSBNCT.T11.300.1.N13 ...
ATCCATATTGCCGGTAAAGGAAAAATAGCCCACAGCCCCGCCGTAAGGCCCGCGTGGAGAGTCCTCCAGTTCTGCGATTATCTCCATTGCCCTCACCTTTGGTGCGCCGGAAAGCGTTCCCGCAGGAAAGGTGGCTGCCAGCAGATCCCAGCCGTCATGGGCAGAATCCAGATCGCAGACAATGTTGCTAACAAGGTGCATTACATGGGAATAGCGCTCCACAAACATGAGATCCGTAACCTGAACCGTGCCTGTTATTGCCACCCTGCCAAGATCGTTTCTGCCCAGATCCACAAGCATAAGGTGCTCGGCCTTTTCCTTGGGGTCAGCCAAAAGCTCGTCAGCAAGTGCCCTGTCCTCCTGCTGGGTGGCCCCCCCGCTTGCGGGTTCCGGCAATGGGCCGCAGTGTTGCCACCCGGTTTTCCAGGCGCACCATTGTTTCCGGTGAGCTGCCCACAAGAACGCCCTCCCCTGTTTCAAGGTAAAACATGTAGGGGGATGGGTTTACAAAGCGCATTGCCCGGTAAAGGCCTGCCGGGCTTGGCGAGGGCTCGCACACAAAGTCCTGGGAGATCACCGTCTGGATGACATCCCCCGCCTTTATGTATTCCTTTATGCGCCCGACATTTTTCTTGTAGATGGCCGCATCATTTTTCTGGACAAGGCGGCCCGGTTTTTGCTTGGAGGCATCTTCAGTCGGCACAGGCCCGGAAAGGGTTTTCAGCATTTTTTGCAGCCGGTCCTGGGCATCGGAATAAGCCTTTCGGGGGTCAAGGCCGTTTTCAAGAAAAACATGGGCCAGAAGGGTAAGTGTGTGGCGCACATTGTCAAAGATGTAAAGCTCGTCAGTTACAAGAAAATGGGCAAGGGGTTTATCTTTTGGCAGCTTGTGGGCTATGCGCTCGAAAAAGGAAACCATTTCATAGGTGAAATAGCCCACCATGCCGCCCCAGAATCGGGGAAGCTGCGGAAGCCGGACAGGCCTGTACCGGGCCATCACCTGGCGCAGAACTTCCAGCGGTTTGCCTTCATGGGGAATGTGGCGGATATCCCCGCCCTCCTCCACACAAACCTCATCTGCAAAAACCCTCACCTGGCAGCGGGCAGAGCCGCCAAGAAAGCTGTACCGGCCCCAGCGCTCGCCGCCTTCCACGCTCTCTAAAAGAAAAAGGGGCTTTCCTTTTCGGGCGTGCTGTAGAAGCACGCTCACAGGGGTTATTGTGTCTGCCAGAACCTCCATGCACACGGGAATGCAGTTGCCCTTTTGGGCCATCTCCAGAAATTCGCTTTGGGAGGGATAAGAGGAAAGTATCATGATTGGGAGACCTCCGGGCAGCCGGGGTTCACAACCTCCACAATTCGCCTTATATCATTTGCTAGGGCTGCAAACTGCTCCGGGTAAAGGCTCTGTCCGCCGTCAGAAAGGGCCTCGTGGGGCGCATGGTGAACTTCTATCATAAGGCCGTGAACCCCCACCGCTGCTGCTGCCAGAGATAGGGGCCCCACCTGCTCCCTGTGCCCGGCAGCATGGGATGGATCGGCAATAACGGGCAGATGGCTCTCCTTTTTCACCACAGGCACGGCAGAGAGATCCAGGGTGTTGCGGCTGTGCACCGCAAATGTTCTCAAGCCCCTTTCGCACAACACAACCTGGGGGTTTCCTGCCTCCATTATGTATTCGGCTGCCATGAGCCATTCCTCTATTGTGGAGGACATTCCCCTTTTGAGCATGACAGGCTTTGTGGAATGCCCGGCCCTGCGCAAAAGGGAGAAGTTCTGCATGTTTCGCGCACCTATCTGAACCATGTCCGCGTAATGCTCAACCATGTCAAATTCAGCGGAATCCATTGCCTCGGTGACCACGCGAAGCCCGGTTTTCTCCCTGACCCTGGCAAGAATTTTAAGCCCCTCCTCGCCCATCCCCTGGAAGGCATAGGGGGAGGTTCGTGGCTTGAAGGCCCCGCCCCGGAAAATGAGGGCTCCGGCATCCTTCACTTTTTGGGCGATTGTCATGGCCTGCTCAAGGCTCTCCACAGCGCAGGGGCCGGCAATGAGGGTGAAGTGGCCGTTTCCCAAAGGCACCCCGCCAACATCCACAACCGTGTCTTCGGGCTTTAACTCACGGCTCACAAGCTTGTAGGGCCGGGTAACTGGTATGGCCTCCTGCACGCCGGGCAGGGAAAGAAAATGCCCCCTGTCCACCGGGCCCTTGTTGTAAAGGATGCCAATGGCAACCCGCATTCCGCCGGGAATGGGCCTTGGAGTGCAGCCAAGCTTTTCCACGGCTGCCATCACTGCATCAATCTGCTCTTGTGTCGCATTTTTGTGCATTACCAGAAGCATAGGAAATCTCCCTGGAGCAAAATTTTGCTCCCCTTGGGGCAAAAACAAAGGGCCGGGGCGTTTTACCCGCCCACAGCCCTTAAAAACAAAAAAGGACCGCGGGCCTTTTCAGGTGTCCCGCGATCCTTTGCCGCCTGTTATGTGGATATTGTCAGCGCAGCAGCAAACCGAAAGGGCACCTCCCCCTGGGCCACCACCAGAGCCAAGCCACAGACACGCTCTTTAAGTTATGGGCAGCAAACATGGGAAGTGCTCCAAAAAGTTGACATTGACAGCTTCATCATCAAATAAGGAAAAGGGCCTGGCTTTGTCAAGCCTTTTTTTGGGGACGGGAAAAAAGCAGCGTTTTAGTTGCACCGCAAACCTTGCCGCCAGGGCTTTGTTTAGCACCCCCTATCCTGCGACCACCTTTAAAATGTCCTCCTTGCCCAGAATTCCCACAAGTTTTTTGCCCTCCACCACGGGAAGGGTGTGAAACTTTTTTTCCACCATGAGTGTTGCCGCATCTTCAACCGTGGCATTGGGGCTCACAGAGACAACCTTTGTGGTCATGGCTTTTTCCACGGTCACGGCAGCCATTTTGGAAAGCTCCTTTTCCAGGTCAGACTGGCTGCGAAGCGGAATAAGCCCATCAAGTAAAGTGAAAATGCTTGGCAGGGGAAAGCGCTTTTGAGCGGTTATGAGATCGCTCTGGCAGAGGATGCCCAAAATTTCGCCCTGCTCATCCACCACAGGAGCGCCGTTTATGTGGTTTTCCAGAAGTATGCGTGCAGCCTGGGACACTTCCGTATCCGGGATAAGGGTTATTACATCCTTGGTCATTATGTCTTTTACCTGTTTCACGGTTTTTGCTCCTTAAAAAAAGATCTGCGGGAATTGTGCCCCAGGAGGGATGCACAGCACTAAAAGATTTTATTCGGGAAGCAGATCGTAATAATAAAGCATGGCATCCGAGCGGGTGAATATGCCGATGAGCTTGCCGTTCTCCACAATCGGCAACCGTCCTATGTCGTGCTTGACCATGAGGCGGGCGGCGCGGGGCACGCTCATGTCAGGCGGGGCCGTGAAAATGTTGCGTGCCATGAATGCCTTTACAGGCTGCTTTTTCTGGGAGCCGCTCTTGGCCTTTTCCACATCGCGGATGGACAATACGCCCACAAGAACGCCGTCCTCGACCACGGGCATGCCTGAAAAACCCCGGCTTTTGAGTATTTCCGCAGCCTCCTCCATGGTGGTTTCCGGGCTGAAGCTCTCCACAGGGAAGCTCATGAGATCGCCCACATGCACCACGCTGCGGCGGTTGTCCTTTAGCAGTTCGAGAATCCATTCCTGGACACCGGCAGGATTATCCACATCCTTGAGCATGGCAGAGCCTGCTGATGGGTGGCCGCCGCCGCCCATTACCCGCATCATGGCGCCAACATCAATGCTGTCCACACCGGAGCGGCCTATGACAATGCTGCGTTTCTGCTCCGGCTCGGTGAATATGGCAAAGGCTGCATCCACATTTAAAATATCTCTTGCCATGTGAACCACAAGGGAAAGGCCAAAGGCATGGCCGGCAAGCTCCAACTGGCAAAGTGCAATGGCATGGCCGTTGACCTTTATGCGCTGGGCCCTGCCAATCATCTCGTTTAAGAGGTCTTTTTGCTTTGGCCCGTAAGCCGGGCGCAAAAAGTTCTCAAGGACATCAAGTTCACCCTTGCTTTCAAGCAGGTAGCCGACAGCATGGGCATCGCGGGAGGTGGTGGAGGGAAAGGTCAGGTTTCCCGTATCCTCATAAATGCCTGCCAGAAAAAGCGTGGCCTGCATGGGACTGATGACCACGCCCTTTTCCCTGATCTGCTCCACAAGCAGGGTTGTGCAGGCACCGACCTGGGCCTCGCATTCAAAAACCGGGGCCATATCCGTCTGGGCACCGTGGTGATCCCACACATGAACCCTGCCCACCTTGCCTTTTAGTGCGCTCAACTTGTCTATGCGCTTCCACTGGTTGGTATCCACCACAAAAAGGTTGTCCACCGTGGCGTCTGTTACCTCTTTGGGCGAAGCAAAGACGAAAAGGTCCTTGTGGATGGATAAAAAGGCTTTCACATTGGGGTTTACACGGGTGGGAAGAACAAGCTTTGCCTGGGGATGAAGCAGCCCGCAGGCCACCAATGAGGCTAACGCATCAAAATCCGTGCTGTTGTGGGTGGTTACAGCGTCCAAGGCAGCCCCATAGAGTTTCAGAAGTGCTTTTGCTTGCTTATAGCATTGCCTTTATGACGCTGTAAAGGGAAAAGCCCGGCGCCAAATCGTAAGCCTTAAAGCCAGGGAAAAACCGGAAGGAACTGCAAATGTGAAGGTTTCATGCAGCAGGCGGATGACCGGGCGCACTTAAACCCTGCCAGGTTTTTGAACCCATTGTGAAAAGAGGCCCCAGAAGAGGCAGGAAAAGCAGCAGATTCCACAACTCAAACCCTGCCTGCCCCAGGCCGCCAAAGGCCCACACAGCCCAGGCCGCCGAAACGGCAAACAGCCCGTAAAACGGCAGCATGAGCTTATAGTAGCGCGTTGACGGATGCTGCCAGGGAGCCAGAAAAAAGGCTCCGGCCATGGCCCCGGCAAACAGAACAAGGCCTGCAATGCCGCTTGCGGTTTTGCCCTGAAAAAGAAAAACTACAGCCAAAATCCCCACCCAAAGGAAGGAGCCTGTCCAGCCGCCTATCCAGCCCAGCTTTTCTCCGGTTCTTTTCTTCATACCCCCCACCTCCTGCGTTTGCTTGACAGAAGCCTTATGAAAAAAAGCGCCTTTTAAAGCCCTATTTTGAAAAGCCAAGAGATTTGGCTGCAACAACTTTCATTATTTCATTTGTGCCTGCAAATATTTTGAAAACTCGCAGGTCTCTAAATGTCCGCACAACCGGGCAGGCCTCCGACATGGCTTCAAGACCAATAAGGTCCAGGCAGCGGCAGACCACCCGGTTTGCCATTTCCGAAGCCCAGTACTTGGCCATGCAGACCCTTGCCGCAATGTCCCGGCCCGCCATATGCTCAAGCACAAGCCTTTCCACGAACACCCTGCCCAACTCCAGCTCGGTTGTCATCTCCACAAGGGCAAAAGACTCTGCCTGGGACAAAGGCTTGTCAGCCCGGTTTTTCAGCAGACCTATGGTCTGCTCCAGGGCAAGCCTGGCCTTGCAGGCCGCCAGAACCGCCACAAGAAGGCGCTCCTGGGCAAGCTTTTCCATGAGCATTGAAAACCCTGCCCCCTTTTTGCCAAGCAGGTTTTGAAGGGGAACCTTGCAGTTCTGATAGTAGAGCTCCGCCGTGTCCTGGCTGTGGACACCAAGCTTTTTGGCCGGTCTTCCCCTGGAAAAGCCTTCAAATCCGCTTTCCACAAGATAAAGGGAAACCGCCGCGTGCCTGTTTTCGCAAAGGGGATCCCGTGCCGCAGTAACCGCCAGATCGCAGGAGAGCCCGTTGGAAATGAAGGTTTTTACTCCATTGAGATAAGTAAGGCCGCCCTTTTCCTCGGCGGTCATGCCCATTGAGGCCAGATCGCTGCCTGCATCCGGCTCCGTCATGGCAACAGCGGTCACAATGTCTCCGCTCACACATCCGGGAAGATATTTATCCTTTTGCTCATCGTTGCCGTATGCAGCAATGTAAGGGGTAACGATGTCGCTGTGCAGAAAGGCGTCCAGGCCGTAGTGGTTGGTCCTGGCCATTTCCTCAAGCGCGATTATGGAATACAGAAAATCGCCCCCCATGCCCCCATAGCAGGGGTCGGCCCAGGTGCACAAAAAGCCCTGGCTGCCCATCTTTTTCCATATCTGGCGGTCAACAATGCCGTCCTTTTCCCATTTTTCCACATGGGGAACCACCTCCTTTTGGCAGAAGCCCCTTATCCTCTCCCGGAAAAGAAGATGCTCTCTGGTGTAAGGCAGAATTTCCACAAGAAGGCCCCTCCCCTTTTACCACTGGCCCACGCCGCGGCGGATAAGCTCATTTGCGATGAGCATCCGCCGGACTTCAGATGTTCCGGCGCCTATTTCGTAGAGCTTGGCGTCCCTGTAGAAACGGTTGATGGGATACTCGGTTGTGTAGCCGTAGCCGCCGTGAATCTGCACTGATGAATCAACAGCCCTTGATACCGCTTCAGCGGTGTAAAGAATCGCGGCTGCGGCCAGCTTGTGAAGGTCCGTGCCCTTGCCGCCCTCGCGGGATTTGTGCGCCAGGGCGCAGGCCCTGTAAATAAGCCCCCTGGCAGCCTCAAGCTCTGTGTATGAATCGGCAAGCTTTGCCTTTATGAGCTGGAATTCGCAGATTGGCCTGCCAAACTGCTGTCGCTTGCGGCTGTAATCAAGGCCAAGCTCCAGTGCCGCGCTTCCAATGCCAAGGCAAAGGGCGGCAACGATGATGCGCTCCACATCCAGCCCGTTCATCATGACCCGGACTCCCTCATCCTTCTTGCCCAGAATATTTTCAGCAGGCACCTTTGCATTATTGAAAACAAGCTCGCCCGTGGGTGAGCCGTGGTGCCCCATTTTTTCTATCTTTCGTGAAACGCCAAATCCCGGCGTGCCTTTTTCCACAAGAAAGGCGGTTATTCCCCTTGAGCCTTTGGAAACATCGGTCTTTGCATACACAAGGGCGATATCTGCAATAGGCGCATTGGTTATAAAGGTTTTGCTGCCGTTGAGCACATAAAAATCGCCATCCCTTTGGGCTGTGGTGGAAATGCCCACAGCGTCCGAGCCTGCACCCGGCTCGGTAAGACCCATGCAGCCAATTAGCTTGCCGGAGCAAAGGCCCGGCAGATAGAGGCTTTTCTGCTTTTCGTTGCCGTTTGCCTCCAGGTTGTGGGCGCACAGATTTGAGTGGGCGCAGTAGCTAAGCCCCACAGCCGGGCTGACTCGCCCCATCTGCTCGGCAGCCAGCACGCTGGCGAAAAAGTCCATGCCCTCGCCACCATATTCCTGGGAAACGGAAAGGCCCAAAAACCCAAGCGCCCCCAATTTTCCCCAAAGCCCCTGGGGAAAGCTGTCTGTGTGATCCATCTCCTCACAATGCGGGCCCACCTCTTTTTCCATGAATTCCCGCACATGGGTCCGAACCATTATATGCTCGCGGTCAAGCTCAAAGTTCATAGCCGCTCCATTGATGTTTTTGGCGGGCGGTCCGCCCCGGTGTTCCTGTATGCGCCTTTTTCAGCCAGCCTTTGCGTGCTTTTTGTTTCCGGCCTTTTTCAGCTCGCCGGCCCGTTTTTCAAGTTTGTTGTTTATAACCAAAAGGTCCTGCTCCAAAATCTCCAGCTCCTTTTTGCTCTGGGCAATCTGGTCGAATTTGTCTTTGATGTAGGCAAGGCTTTTTTCAATCTGCGCAAGCTCGCTTTTGGGCTCGTCAGCCATGCCTATCATCTCTGCTATCTCATCAAGGGAAAACCCGAAGCGCTTGCCGCGCAGAATGAGCTTCATGCGGGCTTTGTTGCGGGAGGAGTAAATCCGCTGGTTGCCCTTTGTGCGCTCCGGCGAAATAAGCCCTTTTTCCTCGTAGAAGCGGATTGTCGAAGGGCTTATCTCCAGCAGGGCTGCAAGCTGGGAAATGGTGTAGGCCTTTGCCTTTTCCACAGGTTTGTGCTCTTTTTGCTTATTAGAATCAGCTTTCATGGGATCACCGATTGTTAAAGTTAACTTTAACTTTAATACATCCCCAGGTTTGGGCCTGTCAAAAGAAAAAGCGGGCCTTCCAAAGGGTTTGCAGGCAGGAGACTGCCTTGCTTGACGCAGCGATAACCCAAATGTTAGTAAGGAAACAGGAATGCAGGTTTCCTAAACAGGTTTCAGGCGCCATGCAGGACTGTTCTGGCAGCGCCCACAGGTATCTTGCCGGACACAACCGGTCACCTTTATTGAATATGAAGCGGATACAAGGGCCTGTTTTAAATGGGCCAATAACCCGCTTGCTTGCAGCCATAAATGCAAAGACACCAACACACTGTTGCAGATACGGCCCGATGCTCCGGCATAGGGATGCATTCCGGCAAGGAGGTTCACCTGTGCGTCCGCCCTGCCCCGCCCAATCACGGTATCCGCTTCCGCCGCTCGGATCTTCCCAACAGCCCCACTGTCAGCGGCATTTTCCGCAATGTTGTTGATACATCCCTTGCAACGGTTCTTGGCTCGGAAGGCGTCATCATCTCCACCATTGAGCACCTTATGGCAACCTTTGCAGGCCTTGGGGTGGACAACGCCCTGGTGGAGACGGACAGTTATGAACTGCCCATCATGGATGGAAGCGCCCGGCATTTCACGGAGATGATTTTAAAAACCGGCCTTACAATCCAGGGCGCACCCCGCGCCTATTTCACAGTGAACGAGCCGATTGAGCACCGCCAGGGCGACCGGTGGGTTATTCTGCATCCAGCGGACTGTTTTGAAATATCCTGCACCATTTCCTTTCCTCATCCGCTCATAAAGGAGCAGACCTTTTCCTTGGGCGTGACTCCGGAGGAATTCACGGCGCTCATCAGTCCGGCCCGCACTTTTGGCTTCCTGCATGAGGTGGACTATCTCAAACGATACGGATTTGCCAAGGGCGGGTCCCTGGAAAACGCCATTGTCATTGATGAAAATTCAATTTTAAATGAGGACGGTCTTCGTTTCCCCGATGAATTTGTGCGGCACAAGATTCTGGACTGCCTCGGAGATTTTTCCCTTATCGGCCTGCCCATACTGGGCAGAATTGAGACCCACAAATCCGGCCACGCCTTCAACCACGGTTTTTTGGAGAAGTTTTTCTCCAAAAAGGACTGCTGGCGCACCCGCACCCTGGATTGAAAAGGAGTTAAAAATAATTCACAAGGCACTGACAAAGATTCCCCCCTCCCTGCTTTCCGCCACAAACAGTTTGACCTGGACCTGTTCCTGAAAACCCCAAAATGGTTGACGCTCTTTCGTTTCCATGTAAACCCTGATGCCCGGCTTTTGAGCAGATTGCGCTAATTATTTTCTATAGCTGCCGGAAAATTCGTGATATATTTTAAAAGTGAAAACAAGGTCGGTTTTTTACCAAAAAGTCCCAAATCCATTTGCAATAACAACTCGATTTTATTCAACAGGTTTTTGTGATAAGGGAAAAAGCCGTTTCTGTAGAAGTCTGACAAGCGTTTTGCAGGCAGCTTTTTTGCTGCAACACGGTTTTATTTTTTTGCCAAAAGAGCCGGTATTTTGCAGGAAAGCCTTGAGCCATGAAGCGTGCGCAAAACATAGCCGTGATTTTTGCCGTTGCCTGCCTTATACTTATGGCAGGCCCGGAAAGAGTTACGGCCCAGAAGGCTCAACTTACCGATATTGTTGTCACCAACACCCGTGATGATTTGCTCGTTTACCTCACCATAGAGGGATGCTTCACAAGCGAGATTGAGCAGGCAATCATGAGCGGGGCGCCCACAACCTTTCTCATCCATGTCACCCTTTCCCGGACCCGCAGCCTTTGGCTTAATGAAAAAATCGCTGATATCACCCTGGAGCACACGATAAAATATAATGTTTTAAAAAAGGAGTTCACGGTCACAAGGACTGAAAAACCGGATACCGTGCTGGTGACTCACTCCTTTTCCGAAGCAAAAAAGGCCATGGCAAATGTGGACAGCCTGGTGGTGGCCCCCCTTTCCCGTTTGGAGCGGGGCCGAAACTACCAGATCCGTTGCAAGGCGGAGCTGGAAAAGGTAACCCTGCCCCTTTACCTGCATTATGTGCTCTTTTTTGTTTCATACTGGAATTTTGAAACAGACTGGTATGCCATAAATTTTTATTACTGATGGCAAGTTGTTGAAAATTTCTTGCCGAAAAACTGTTTTGCCTGAAACACCGGCAAGGCCACCCGCCACACAAACCCTTAAAAAGGAAGCTGCCATGACCCCTGCAAGCATTGAGGCAATGGAAATACTCCGCAGCCCGGACCAGTTCCATTGGAGCCTTCTTTTTGGGCTGGGCCTTGTAATGTGGGCCTACGCCGCTGAAATCCGCGCCAAAAACTGGGATGCCATCCTCATGGGCCTGCTCTTTTCCGCCGGAGAGCTCATTTGGGAGATGATAAACTCGCTGATCCTTCATCTCACGGGGTTTGCAGGGCTGTGGACCACTCCGGGCGACACTTCCTATCTTATTCTTTCGGGCATCAACATTGAAATTTTCCTGCTTTTTTCCCTGGCGGGTGTTGTGCTTGTAAAGCTTCTGCAAACCTTTGATGATGCTCCCAGCACCAAAATTCTCGGCATAAGCTACCGGATTTTTATTCCCCTGGCCCTGGGGCTTTTTTCAACAGCCGTGGAATGCGCCCTCAACCGGGCTGGGGCCCTGGTGTGGGTTTATCGCTTCTGGAACTGGCCCCATATATGGATCATTCTTATAAATTATTGTCTGCCCTACTTTTTGTGCACATGGGGGCATTATAATATTTCCAGAAAGGGCAAGATAAGAATCTTCTGGATTCTGGCTTGTGTGAACCTTGTGCTTTGGGTTGTGTTTGTAAATGTGCTGGGCTGGATATGACAAAAGCCTTTGGGAAAGGCGGGGGGTGCTGTTTGCAGCAGCAACCGCCATCTTTTTCTTTAGGGGCAGGCCTTCAGGCATCGCCCGCGAGCAGGCTCCCTGAATGGAGGCGATGTTGTTCCAATCCTCTCCGGACCCGCGGCTCCTGCGGTTGACCTGCCAGCCCGGCGGCATATATACAGCATAAAGGCTGCCGGATTCAGGAGGGGCCCTGGGAAGTTTTCAAGCCCCTGTTTTCCATTTATCTTGAAGAGCGATGAAAGCCTTTGACGCCATGAAAAATGCCTGGGCCTTGAATGGGGAAAGCGATTTTGCGGACAAAGATGCGGCCCTTGAAAAAGGCGCAAAAGTTCTTGAAAAGCTCTCCGCAAACATTGGCAGGGTGATGCGCGGCCAGAAAAAGTCCATCAGGAGACTGCTTGCAGCCTTTGCAGGCGGCGGCCATGTTCTTCTGGAGGACTATCCCGGAACCGGAAAAACCACCCTTGCCAAGGCCCTTGCCCTGTCTTTGAAGGCATCCTTTTCACGAATTCAGTTCACTCCCGACCTCCTTCCTTCCGATATCCTGGGTGTTTCGGTTTTCAACCCAAGGGAACAGGCCTTCACCTTCCACAAAGGCCCCATCTTCACAAACATTCTTCTGGCCGATGAAATAAACAGGGCCTCGCCCAGAACCCAGTCCGCTCTTTTGGAAGCAATGGCCGAAGCCCAGGTGAGCGTTGACGGCAAGCTCATTGCCCTGCAGGATCTTTTCTTTGTGGTGGCCACCCAAAATCCTGTGGAAACCGCAGGCACCTACCCCTTGCCCGAAGCCCAGATGGACCGCTTTGCCATGCGCTTTGGCCTTGGATATGTGGATGCAGACACGGAAATGGAAGTACTCACGGATCAGACATTTGTTCATCCCATTCAAAACCTTGTGCCGTGCGCGGACCTGGCCGAAGCGGTAATCTTAAACCGTGCGGTTTCCCTTGTGCGCGTTTCGGATTCCATAAAACGCTACATGGTGGAGCTTGTGCGCAGCACGCGCCATGCAAAGGGAGTGGTGCTGGGAGCCGGCCCCAGGGCGTCCCTGGCCCTGATGAAGGTCTGCCAGGCCTTGGCCCTTATGGATTCCTCGGATTTTGTCACCCCTGACCTTGTGCAGGAAATCGCTGTCTGTGTTATAGCCCATCGGCTTGTGCTGGACCCGCAGGCCCTTTTTTCGGGTCTCACTGGCCGGGAGGTGGTTCAGGACATTCTTTCCCTTGTGCCGGTTCCGGCTTAAGCCCGATCCCGGAGGCAATCTTGTGCTTGCAAGACGCTTTTTCTTCCGCATTTTCAAGGCGGTCTGGCGGCGGGGCCGCTGGATAAGGCGGCGCTTCACGGATGCGGGCATCCTGGTGCTGGTGGTCTTTGTCATCAGCGGGCTCATCGGCCTGGACACCAAACGCACCATGATTCACCAGGTATTTGCCCTGACCGGGGCTCTGCTTTTTTTCTCTTTTTTCTGGTGGCGTTTCAAGAGCCGTCTTGTTGTTTCCCGCAGTTTTCCGCCATATGCCACTGCAGGCGAGCCAGCCGCATATTCAATTCGCATTGAAAACCGCTCTGCCCGCGAGCAAAGAGGGGTGGTTCTTTTTGAAAATCTTGAGTGGCAGCCTGTTGACCGGCAGGCTTTTTTGCAAGGGCCGGGCTGGAAAAAGCTCTCCGGCTCTTTCTTTTCACGCATTTCCGGCTGGCCGAGGTTTTACTCCCAGGCAAAAAAGGCGCGAAATGCCTCTGTCCCCAGAATCGTCCTGCCAACCTTGGAGCCGGGCGCGGTAATTTCTATCAAAACCTCTGTGCTGCCAATGGGCAGGGGCAGGCTGCGCAGCAGGGGCTTCTGGGCGGGCCGATCCGACCCCACAGGCCTGTTTCTGGGCCTTGACCGCATGGAAGCGCCATCCGACTGCGTGGTCCTGCCCAGGCGCTTCAAGGTTAGCACCCTGAATCTTCCAGGCAAAAGACGCCTGCACAGGGGTGGGCTGCATTTTGCATTGAGCGTGGGTGAATCCGAAGAGTTCATCTCCTTGAGGGATTACCGCCCGGGCGATTCCAAGCGGCGGATACACTGGAAAAGCTTTGCCAAGACCGGACACCCGGTGGTCCGGGAATATGCGGAAGAGTATTTTGTCCGTCACGCCCTTGTGCTGGACACCTTTTGCAATGACGACAACCCGGAGCGCTTTGAGGAGGCTGTGAGCATCGGCGCAAGTTTTGCCCAGAGCATGCTTTCCCAGGATTCATTGCTGGATTTTCTTTTTGTGGGGGCGCAAAGCTACTGCTTTTCCGCAGGCCGGGGCCTTGGAAATGTTGCAGGCATTTTGGAGGTTCTGGCATCTGTTGCGCCTTGCAGGGATAAATCCTTTGGAGTTCTCACCCGCTGCGTGCTTGACCGGGCTTCCCAGATGGCTGCCTGCATACTGGTTCTGCTGGAGTGGGATACCCAAAGGCAGGAGCTGGTAGCCAAACTGCGCGGCCTTGGAGTCCCGGTAAGGGTTCTGGTGATTTGTGCTGAAGACTTGCCTTTTCTGCAACCCGGCCCCATGTCGGACGAGCCTGCCCTGCTCCACAAGGTAGGCCCCGGACAGGCCGCCAAGGTTCTGGCCAGCTTATGAGCACACCTTTTTTGCTTTCAGGGGCAGCGCTTCTTTTCTGGGGCTTCATGGCAAAAGCCCCCCTTCTCGGCCTGCTCATGGCGCTTTTTCTGGAAGGCTCCCGATTTACCGGAATGCGCCTAAACCTGTCTGCAAGAGACTTCATACGCATTTCCGACCTGTGCGCCCTGCTGCTCATCATCATCGGCGCTCTGCTTTTTTTAACCCAGCCTCCCCGCACAGCCATGCTCATGATGTTCCAATGGCTTGTGCTTCCCCTTTTCATTCTTGTGGCTTTTCAGGCCTTCAGCGTCCGGGGCCGGGTGCCTTTGGGAACCGTTTTGTGGGGCGCAAGGGCCCTGGCCGGAAAAACCGGGCAGGATCGGGGGCCTTCGGTGGACCTTTCATGGCCCTTTTTTGCCCTGACCCTTTTCACGGCAATGGTTCCGGATCTGCGCCATCCGGCGGTTTTTTCAACGCTCTGGGCCCTGGTTGCCTGGGCCTTGTGGACAAATGCCCGCCGCCCCAAGGCTGCCATTGCCTGCGCATCCCTGCTTTTGGCGGCAGGGCTTGCAGGCTTTGCAGGACAGGCAGGTCTTCACTCGTTCCAGCTTTATATGGAGCGGGTTTCCATTCAGTTCCTTGAGCGCTGGTGGCAGCGGGGCCAGGACCCCTACCGCTCCATCACCGCCATAGGGGAAATGGGGGCCATAAAGCTCTCGCACGAAATCCTTTTCCGTGTAAAACCCAGGCAGGGCGCTGATGAAGGCCTTTTGCTGCGCGAGGCGGCCTACAACCTTTACAGGCGGGGCCTGTGGGTGGGAAGCAGCCCCCAGATGACGCTTGTCAGCGACATGGATCCTGACGGACGCTGGCTTTTCGGAAAAAATCGGCAGACAGCCGGAAGCCTTGTGGTGAGTCAGCACTTTCCAGCCGGGCAGGGGCTGTTAAAGCTCCCGGCAGGCACCCACACCATAGTCGGCCTTGACAGCGCTCAATTGCTCACAAACCGCTTCGGCGCCGTGCTTGCCACAGAGGTTGCAGCCCGCCCACTTTACACCTTGCTATTCGGGCCGGAAACTTTTCTGGATTCTCCCCCCGAAGAATCGGATTTAAAAATTCACGAAGCCGAAGCCCCCTGGATTCTCCATCTGGCAGAGGCCCTTAACCTCTCGCAACTTGACCCGGAAGATGCCGTAAAAACTCTTGGCTCTTATTTTGATGCAAACTTTCGATACAGCCTGTTGCAGGATGAGGGTTTGAACAGGGACAACGCCCTGAAGGTTTTTCTATTGGAGCGCCGCAGCGGGCACTGCGAATACTTTGCTTCATCGGCGGTGCTTCTTCTGCGGGCGGCGGGAATCCCAGCAAGATACGCAGTTGGCTACATGGCCCATGAACCGTTTGGGAAAGACGGCTGGCTTGTTGTCCGCAAGCGGCATGCCCATGCCTGGGCAATTGCCTGGGTGGGCGGCAGGTGGGTTGATGTGGATGTAACCCCCCCTGCATGGATGATTGACGAGGCCGGAACAATGACAGCCCTAAACCGCCTGGGCGATTTCCTTTCAAAGGCCTTTTTTGCCGCCTTTCTGTGGAAAAATGCGGGGGGGGTTAAAAGCCTTGCGCCGGTTATGATTGTCCTTGCAGGCATTTTGGCCCTTATCCTTATCCACCGTCTTGTCCGGGGTGCAAAAATGCGGCTTGTTTCAACGGACGGCACCGCAAAAACCCTTTTTCACGGGAACAGTTTTGCACAGGAATCGCCATTCCGGAAGGTGGAGCAGCTCCTGGCCAAAAAAGGTTTTGTCCGAATGGAACATGAAACGCCCGCAGCATGGCTTGCCCGCCTTCAGGCAACAGATACGCCCCTGCCCCTTGATGGGCTTATGCCCATCCTCAAGCTGCATTACAGGCTCTGCTATGACCCCCAAGGCCTGTCGGAAAGGCAGGGCGCAAACCTTGCCATGCAGGTGGACAGGTGGCTCTCCTCAAGCAACAGGTTTCGGCCAACCCCCTGACGCATAAAGGGTTGCCGGAAATTTCCCGCTTTACTTGCCCATGCGCACAGGTTAAAGAAGCCGGGCCGGAAAAAAGGCAAACCTTTACTGTGCTGTCGCCTATGGGCTGCAAATTATGAATACCCGCGTCTTAAAGGCAAATCTGCTGCTGCTTGTCGCCGCCCTTGTCTGGGGAGCCACCTTTGTGGCCCAGAAGCGGGGCATGGATACCATAGGCCCCATGGCGTTTACGGGTCTTCGTTTCCTTTTGGGCGCAGCCTGTCTGGCCCCCATTGCCTGGAAGCAGATTAAAAGCGGGCAGGCCTCCTTTGCCGGCAACACTCAAAAATGGCTGCCGTTGAAGGGTATTCTGGCCGCCGGGATTTTGATGTTTCTGGGCATCAACCTTCAGCAGACAGGCCTGGTCCACACAACCGCGGGCAAGGCCGGATTCATCACCGGTCTTTATGTTATCTTTGTTCCCATCCTTGGTCTTTTCTGGCGGCAAAAAGTGGGAGTCTGGGGCTGGATGGGCATATCCCTGGCCCTGGCGGGCCTGTACTTTCTTTCCATGACAAGCTCCTTTGTTCTGGCCTATGGAGACAGCCTTATTCTGGCCTGCGCCTTTGCATGGGCGGGCCATGTGCTTGTTCTCGGATATTTTTCCCCGAAGATGGGCTCCTTTGTTCTGGCCTTTGGGCAGGCCTTTGTATGCGCCGTGTTAAGCCTTTTAATGGCTTTCATCGTGGAGGACTTCACCCTCGGCGACATCTGGCTGACACGCTATCCCCTTTTTTTCGGCGGGGTGGCTTCAGTGGCAATCGGTTTCACCCTTCAGGTTATAGGGCAAAAGGATTCACCGCCTGCCCACGCAGCTGTCATCCTTCAACTGGAAGCTGTTTTTGCAGCCTTTTTCGGATGGCTTTTGCTTGCTGAAGTGATGAGCAGCAGATCCATTCTGGGCGCAGGTCTCATGCTGGCAGGAATGCTCACGGCCCAGCTTGGCATGCTCCGCCGCAGCAAAAGCGTGCAGATATCCGAACCGTAATTGCAGATAATTCCTTTCCGGTTATTGATAGTTCTTGCAAATAAGATGCAAAAAATGTTAGCAAAAGCTGGCCGTCTTTAACGAGCCGGAGTTATAGAGAACCCTAAATATAGTGGAGGAATCGGACAATGAAAAAGCTCTTTCTTGTTTTGCTGTGCGTTCTGCTTGCAGCCCCCCTGGCCCTTGCCGCAGATGAAAAACCGGTTATCGTGTTTGCCACGGACGCCACATGGCCGCCCATGGAGTTTGTGGGCGCAGACAAGCAGATTATAGGGTTTTCCATTGACTACATGAATGCCGCCGGTGAGCTGGCCGGCTTCAAACCGGAATTCAAGGCTGTTGCCTGGGACGGCATTTTTGCGGGTCTGGGTGCAGGAAGGTATGATGCCATCTGCTCTTCGGTTTCCATCACGGAAGAGCGTCAAAAGGCCATGGATTTTTCCGAGCCCTATTTCCGGGTGCGCCAGGCCATTGTTGTGCCGAAAGATTCCACTGTGACAAGCCTTGAGGAACTGAAGGGAATGCGCGTTGGAAGCCAGATTTCCACAACAGGCACATTTGCGGTAAAGGCTGTGGCCGGAATTGAATCCAAAACCTACGATGAAGTGGGCCTTGCCATAGAGGACCTATACAACGGCCGGATTGCCGCAGTAGTCTGCGATGACCCTGTTGCAGCCCAGTATGCCCTGAACAACGAGAAGTACAAGGGTGCACTCAAAATAGCCGCAGTCATTGAGGCCGGCGAGGTGGAGTACTACGGAATCGCTGTCCGCAAGGGCAACGACAAGGTTTTGAACCTTGTCAACGAAGGTATTCGTCTAGTCAAGGAACGCGGAATTGACCAGGAACTCATGAAAAAGTGGATTACCGAATAATCCTCTTAAAGGCCCGGAGGCAAAATGCTTCCGGGCCTTTCTTTTGAAAGGCCCAGGGCGTGCATGACGGCAAGGTAAAGATCACCAGAATCGAGATAGGGGACGGAGCAGCCATCCCCAGCCAGCGGGATGAGGGCCTCTTTACGGCATGGCGCATAGCGCTTGTTCTGGCTCTTGGCACGCTGCTCTACCTTGTGATTACGCAGCCGGAGCCATATTGGCGGCTTCTCAAATTTCTGCCCGATGGCATTGTCGTAACCTTCAAGGTAACAATCTCGTCCATTGCCCTTGCCATTGTGATAGGTCTCTTCACTGGCCTTGGCCGCATTTCCCGCATCCGCGCAATCAATCTTGTTGCCTCAACCTATGTTGAAGTGGTCCGGGGCATTCCGCTGCTGGTTCAGCTTTTTTATCTCTACTACGCGCTGGGCCGTTTTGTTGCGGTGCCGGATATGCTTGCCGCAATAATCGCCATGAGCTTCTGCTACGGCGCATACATGGGAGAGGTTTTTAGGGCAGGGATTGAATCAATTGACAAAGGCCAGACCGAGGCCTCCATGTCTCTTGGCTTCAACCGCACACAGACCATGTTTTTCGTGGTTCTGCCCCAGGCCTGGCGCACCATACTGCCCCCTGTGGGCAACGAGTTCATAGCCCTGCTGAAAGACACCTCCCTTGTCAGCATCCTTGCTGTTTCAGACCTTTTGCGCCGGGGGCGGGAGTTTGCTTCAGAGTCATTTCTGTATTTTGAAACCTACACGCTGGTGGCCCTCATTTACCTGCTCATAACGCTCGTTTTATCCAAGCTGGTGAGCCTCATGGAAGAAAGGCTGGGCAGGTATGACAGGCGCTGATCCCATCATCGAGATTAACGGCGTATCAAAACTGTTCGGCGGGTTCCGGGCCCTGGACAATGTATCCCTTTCCGTGGCCCCCGGCGAAAAGGTCGTCATAATAGGCCCTTCCGGTTCAGGCAAATCAACGCTTCTGCGCACCATAAACAAGCTGGAAACCATAAGCGAAGGCTCCATTGTGGTGGACGGGCACGACCTGTATGCACCAGGGGTCAACATCAACAAGGTTCGCATGGAAGTTGGCATGGTTTTCCAGAGCTTCAACCTTTTCCGCCACAAAACCGCCCTGGAAAATCTTACCCTTGCACCAATGAAGCTCCGGAAAATCTCAAGGCAGGACGCCGAGCTAAAGGCAATGGAGCTCCTTGCAAAGGTGGGCATCACGGAAAAAGCTAACCGCTACCCTGCCCAGCTTTCCGGTGGCCAGCAGCAGAGGGTTGCCATTGCAAGGGCGCTTGCCATGAATCCCAAAATCATGCTCTTTGATGAGCCCACCAGCGCCCTGGACCCGGAGATGATCGGCGAGGTTCTTGATGTCATGGTGAAGCTTGCCAAGGAAGGCATGACAATGGTGGTGGTGACCCACGAAATGGGTTTTGCCAGGGAGGTGGCGGACCGGGTGGTCTTTATGGATGAAGGCAGAATTATTGAGCAGGCAAATCCCCGCCACTTTTTTGAAAACCCGAATCACCCCAGGCTGGTGCAGTTCTTGAAACAGATTTTATAGCCTTGCCTTAAAAAAGCCGGACGCAGACCTGCTGCCACGGCTGCACCTCAAAACAGATCCGTCCTTTTTTATGAACCGCCGAAGAGCTTTTTGATTTTTTTCATGCGCCTTTTGTTTGCCCCTAAATCCCAGTATCCAAGGCGGGAAGCTGACCTGAAGTGGATAAGGCCCTTTTCCCTGTCCAGATAAAACTCAACATCATCAACAAAACCAAACAGGTAGGATTTGAATGTGGCGTGCAGGTAGTCGGCATCAAGGGTTTCAAGCCTTGCACCGCGCATGGCCCCGACCACCCGGGAAAGCCTGGCCATGGCCTGTTCGCCGGAGCCTGTATAAGCAAGAGGGGCATCATTTTCTTGGGATGAAACGCAGTTGGGGCTGGAAGGACAATGGGCAAGCCGCCCTTTTTGCAGGCCAAGATTTTCCGGCTTTCTGCCGGAGCAGCCAAACGACAGCACACCTATCAGGGGCAGGATAAGCAGTAATTTTTTCACGAAAAGCCTCCTTTTTGTATCAGGACCCGGAGCTGGCCCTGATATCCCCATTGCGCATCGAAAATCAACCCATTTAAGGAAGTTGCCGGAAGCTGTCCCTGGGCAGGATCATCCGGCAATAAAATCAAAATATTATAGCACTACATTGACCTGTTTTGCCGTGTTGTGCAAAATGAGTATGCAGGCATTGTCCGTCAAAAGGCAAGACAATCTCCCAAAAAAGGCGCTTTCCATGCAGAGAATGTTCAAAATCGGTTTTCTTGCGGCCCTGACAGCTTTTTTGCTTCTACTGGGCGCCTTCATGCTTTCAAAAACCTTTGTGGGAAGGCTCATTTTTCCCTTGCCCTTTGTCGGCCCCCATGTTGGAACCGTTGTGGACTGCGTGACCGGAGAGCCCATTGCCCAGGCCCTTGTCACGGGAAGTTGGTGGTGCCACGATAACCCCTTCCCTGACAGTCCGGGCCAATTCACCATTACGGTCACAGCCGTTACGGGCGATGACGGCGGTTTTGTGCTGCCAAAACCCCGCAGGCGGGGCGGTTTTTTTTCTTCCAATTTCAATCTTTCAGCCCAGGCCGAAGGCTTTGTCCGCACGGTCGTTATCTTTGACCCAACGGGCCGGGACCTGCCCCAAAGCACAAAGAAATGGCCGTTTGTAAAAACCCGCATGGAAAAAGCCCTGCCCGAACCCCTTTTGTTGTGCCTTGAGCCTGAACTGCCGGTTCTCATAAAGGCCCTTCATGAAAACGATGCATTCATCAGGACAACGGCTGCAACTCAACTTGCAATTTATGGCCTTGAGGCCCTTGAAGCATTTGAGCCACTTTTGGGAATGCTTGATGAGGAGGATGCCGGGGCGCGGCAGGCAGCAGCCCAGGCATTGGGAGCCATTGGAGAAAAAGCCTCGCCTGCCTTTGAAAAGCTGCTTGCCCTGACAGATGACCCTGATGAAGGTGTGCGGGCAAAAGCCGCAAAAGCCCTTGGAGAGATTGGGACAAGACCGGGTGAAGCGGTTGAATTAATTGTGGGGCTTCTTGCCGACCCATCATCCTTTGTGCGGGAGGCGGCTGTCGGCAGCCTGTTGAGCTTCGGGCTGTCACTGGCCGACCAGGAGGGTGCGCTCCCGGAAAACGAGCCTGATTTGGTTACAGAGCAGATTACCGATCAGCCCCCCGGTCAGGCATCCAATCAGGATCTGGCCCGGTCCATTGTCCAGGCCCTTGTTCATGCAAGGGATGATGAGTCCTGGCGCGTGCGCGATGCTGCTGCATCAGCCATAAGCCAAATGGAGCAGCTTGAAAAAGGCGATGAGCATGAGCCGTGAAACAGCCTTTTTTCATTCAGCTTGAAGCGGATTATTCTGCCGGACGGTTTTCATGGCATGGAGAGCAGCCCCAAGGGCTCCTACTGTTTCAACATCCAGGGGCAGCTCCAGGCAAACTCCGAGAACCTGCTCAAGCTTTTGCACCATGCCTGAATTTCTGGCCACTCCTCCGCAGAACATGACCTTCGCCTCCGGGCCCATCCGGCCCATCATTGCCCTTATCCGCTCGCAAATGGCCTGATGGGCCGCGTTGATGATGTCCTCGCGGGGTACGCCTTGGGAAAAAAGCGAAATCATTTCCGATTCCGCAAACACGGCGCAGATGGAGCTGATATGCACCTTGTTTTTGTGGGCAAGGGAAAGCGGGCCAAGGGCATCCAGAGGCACGGCAAAGGTTCTTGCTATCATTTCCAGAAACCTTCCTGTGCCTGCCGCACATTTGTCATTCATGACAAAGTTTTTCACCCGTCCGTCAGGGGTCAGGGTAATGAATTTGGAATCCTGGCCGCCTATGTCTATGACCGAGCGCACGGCAGGGTCCAGGTGGTAAGCCCCCAGCGCGTAGCAGGTTATTTCCGTCACAGCCAAGTCCGCAAAGGGCACTGTTTTTCTGCCATACCCGGTGGCCACGGTGCGGACAACCCTTTCTGCGGTTATGCCCGCCGCCTCAAGCACCCCTTCAAGAACCATCTCCGCGGCGGCAAGAACATTTCCCGCTGTGGAGGTCTTTTCAACAGCCACAATCCTTGCATTGCCATCCAGCAGAACCATTTCCGTGCTTGTGGAGCCGGCATCTACCCCTGCGAAATATTCCATTTCTCTCCCCGCAAAGTGTTCTGCCCCTTAAAATTTCTTTTACTCAAATCATATTGACTTTATGTATAGGGTATCTATTTTTAACACAATATGAACAGGGCAGAAAAAAAACAAGGCCCACCAGACCCTACAAACAAAAAACGCTTTAAAGGAAGGGTTTTTATGGACGCCATGCAATACTGCAACAGGGTTAACAGACAGCTTGTGGGTTTCAAGGCCGGGATTTACGACATCCTTGAAAAGATGGAGGGCCTGAACGAATCGGAAAAATCTGTTTTTGCCGCTCCTGTAAAGGATTTGAAGGGCGTTGTTGCAGAGCTGGATGCAGGCCTTGCCGCCCTTAAAAACGCCTGCCCCGCCGACTGGTCGCCGGAAAAGGCAGCCATTGATGCAGGAATGGAAAAATTGTCCGAAACGCTTTTGCAGCTTGCTGCAAAGATTAAGGTGACCGTGCCGGATACAACCTCCTGGGTCTGACCGGAAAATCAAAAGGTTTCCCGGCAAAATCAAAAAGCCCTTGGACTGCGCCTTAAAAACCCGACATCCGTGACACGCCTGAAAGGAAATTGCCGTGGAGCAGAAAATTATCATGGGCATAAGCCGCTGCCTTTTGGGCGAGTCCGTACGCTATGACGGCGGCCACAAGCACGACCCCTATTTAACCAAAACCCTTTCAAGGTATTTTGAATATGTGCCGGTTTGCCCGGAAGTGGAGTGCGGCCTGCCTGTGCCAAGGGAGGCCATGCGCCTTGTGGGGGAGATTGAAAACCCCCGTCTGGTGACAATAAAAACCGGGCAGGACCACACGGATCGCATGAAAAGCTGGGCAAAAACCATGCTTGACAACCTTGCCGGGCAAGACCTCTGCGGCTTTATCTTCAAAAGCAAATCGCCAAGCTCCGGCATGGAGCGGGTCAAGGTTTACGGGGCCTCCGGCCAGCCTGTGGACAGGGGTGTGGGAATTTTCGCTCGCCTTTTCATGGAACGGTTTCCCCTTCTTCCGGTTGAAGAGGAAGGCAGGCTTCACGATCCGGTTCTGCGGGAAAACTTCATCACCAGGGTTTTCGCTCTCAAAAGTTTCAGGGAAACACTTGAAAAGGGCCGCACAACAGGCAATCTGGTGGACTTTCACACCCGCCACAAAATGCTCATCCTCTCCCGAAGCGAGACTGTTTACCGGCAAATGGGCCGTCTGGTTGCAAACGCCAAGGCCCTTGGACCGGAAGCCCTCTACAACACATATCTGGAGCTTCTCACCAGAGGGCTGTCCTTAAAGCCCACGGCAAAAAAACATTCCAATGTCCTGCTCCACCTGGCGGGCCATCTGAAAAAGCACCTGAATGCGGATGAAAAGCAGGAGCTTGTGGGGCTGATTGATGACTACCGCAAAGGAGTTCTTCCCCTTATTGTGCCGGTGACGCTCATCAACCATTTTGTCCGCAAATTCGGCATAGCCTATCTGTCGGGCCAGACCTACCTGAATCCCCATCCAGCGGAATTGGGCTTGAGAAACCATGTCTGACACGCTGCTGCCTTAAAATCCGCCCTTGATTCCGCGCAGGAAAATCCTTCTGTGGAAGTGTATTGAAATCAGGGCATTGAAGCTCAATCGCAAAACAGGGCAAATTTTTTTGTTTTCATGTCTTTGATTGACCAAAGTCAGCTCCAATGCTATATAAAAATGTTACCGTGCTCTTTGGGGCGCGGTGTTTTTTACTTTAAGCGAAAAGGAGTTTTAAGGTTTAACAATGCCCCGAGGAAAAACCCTTTTTGAAAAAATTCTGGCTGACCACGGGGTGGACCCCTGTCCGGAGCCGGGAAAGCCCGTCTCCATCCCCATTGATCAGACCCTCACCCAGGATGCAACCGGCACAATGGCCTATCTGGAGTTTGAGGCCTTGGGCCTGAACAGGGTCCGCACCGGGCTTTCGGTGAGCTATGTTGACCACAACACCCTGCAGGCAGGGTTTGCCAACTTTGATGACCATATTTTCCTGCGCACCATAGCAGCCCGCTATGGCGTGGTATTCTCCGCCCCTGGCAACGGAATCGCCCACCAGGTGCACCTGGAGCGCTTCGGAGCGCCGGGACTTACGCTTCTTGGAAGTGACAGCCACACCTGCACGGGCGGAGGCCTTGGCATGGTGGCCATCGGCGCCGGAGGGCTGGATGTGGCAATGGCCATGGCCGGAGAATCTTTTGTCGTGCCCATGCCCGACATTGTACAGGTGAGGCTCACCGGCAAACTGCCCCCCTGGTCAACAGCCAAGGATGTTATTCTTGAGCTGTTGCGCCGCGAAACCGTTAAAGGCGGCGTGGGAAGGGTGTTTGAGTATGCAGGCCCCGGAGTGAAAACCCTTTCCGTGCCCCAGCGGGCCACAATAACAAACATGGGCGCAGAACTTGGGGCCACAACAAGCCTTTTCCCCAGCGACGAAAACACTTTTGCTTTCCTGAAGGCCCAGGGAAGAGAGGCTGTTTACAAGCCGCTATGCGCCGACCCGGACACAACATACGCCAAAACAGTAGAGATGGATCTTTCCACCATAGAGCCGCTGGCAGCCTGCCCCCACATGCCCGATGAGGTCAAACCCGTCAGGGAGCTTGAAGGGCTCAAGGTCAATCAGGTCATCATCGGCTCCTGCACCAACTCATCCTTTGCAGATTTGGCAACGGTGGCATCCATGCTGGATGGCCGAACAGTGCACCCTGAAACCAGCCTGGTGATAGCCCCCGGCTCCAGACAGGTGCTGGCCATGCTGGCCAGGCTGGGATACCTGGAAAAGCTCATCCGTTCAGGCGCACGGATTCTGGAATGCGTGTGCGGTCCATGCATAGGCGCAGGCCAGGCCCCTCCATCCGCAGGCATCACGGTGCGAACCTTCAACCGCAACTTTAAGGGCCGTTCCGGCACGGCGGATGCAGGCATTTATCTTGCCAGCCCGGAAACCGCAGCCGCCTGCGCCATTTCCGGGGCCTTTGCCGACCCGAGGCAGCTTGGTGAGCCGCCCGCAATTAGCGTTCCGGAAACCTTTCCGGCTGTGGATGAGGCCATTGCATATCCGCCAGCGGACTCCTCATCCGTTGAGATTCTGCGCGGCCCCAACATAAAGCCCCTGCCCAAGGCCAACCCTGTGGAAGACGGGATTTCCGGCCCTGTGCTCATCACCCTGCACGACAACATCACCACCGATGACATTCTGCCTGCCGGAACCCATATTCTCCAGTACCGCTCCAACATACCGGCCATTGCCCAATACCTTTTTTTCCAAATGGACCCCGAATTTGCCAAAAGGGCGCAAGAGGCCGGGCAGGGATTCATTGTTGCAGGGGAAAACTACGGTCAGGGCTCCAGCCGCGAGCATGCAGCGATAGCCCCCTCGCATCTTGGGGTGCGGGCCGTGCTTGCTCTTTCCTTTGCCCGAATCCACAGGGCCAACCTCATCAACTTTGGCATTGTGCCTTTAATCCTTGCCGACAGGCAGCAGCTTGCGGCCATTTCCCGGGGTGATATGCTTGCTTTGGAAAATGCCAAGGAAAAAATTCTCAACGAAGATGCTTTTGTGATAAAAAACAAAAGCAAAGGCAGCATTTCCGTTAATGTCCGCCTGGATCTCAACAGCAGGGAGCGCCAAATCGTTGCGGCGGGCGGGAAGCTCAACTGGTACCGGCAAAACAAGGCTTAATTCGGAAAGCGAGGACATTCAAAATGCTCAGTCTTATGCGCAAACATGCTGGCTCCTGGATGCTCAAGGCTGTTCTGGGTCTTATAGCGCTCACCTTTGTTTTCTGGGGGGTGGGTTCAAGTTTCAAGGATGATAAGGGTGTTGTGGCAACCGTCAACGGCGACCGCATAACAAGGGGGCAGTTTGATCAGGTTCATCGCCTGCTCCGGGAAAACTACCGCCGTCAGGCCCAGGAAAGCGGCAATGAAGAGCTTCTCAAATCCATGAACCTGCCGAAAATGGCAGTGGACCAGCTTATTGACTCGCTGCTGTGGACCCAGAAGGCCCAGAAGCTGGGGATGCAGGTGTCCCAAAACGAGCTGTCGCAGATAATAGCATCAGATCCCATGTTTTCCTCCATGGGCCGTTTCAACGAGGCCCGTTACGAGCAGGTTCTGCGCCACTACGGCTATTCGAGGGCCGAGTTTGAGCAGGCCACCCGTGATTCACTGCTTGCGGCAAAGGTGCAGAGGCTTGTGGCGGCTTCCACAAGCGTTTCCGATGATGAGGCCTGGGCATGGTACCGCTGGACCAACCGCAAAGTCAGCGTTGACTTTGTAACCTTTGACCCTGCCCGCTATCAGGATATAACCGTAGGGGACGAGGAGCTTGCCGATTACTTCAAAGCCAATGAGCAGAACTATCTCACCGAGCCGATGATCCGGGTGGCATACCTTTTTTTCAACCCGGATGACTTCAAGGCAGGGATTAAGGTCCAGGAACAGGAAATCGAGCGCCAATATCAGATGGATATCTCACATTTTGACCTGCCCAAGACCGTGGAGGCAAGGCACATTCTTCTCAATGTTGATGAAACGGCCGATGAGCAGTCTGTCGAGCAGATCCGCCAGCAGGCTCTTGCCCTGGCCCATAGCGCCAGAGAGGGCGCAGACTTTGCGGAACTGGCAAAAGAGCATTCCCAGTGCCCATCCGCCCAGCAGGGCGGCTATTTGGGTGAGTTTGAACACGACAGCATGGTCAAGCCCTTTTCAGATGCGGCCTTTGCCATGAAGGAAGGCGAAATATCCGATCCTGTGAGAACCCTTTTCGGCTGGCATGTCATAAAGGTTGAAAAAACAAACGAAGCCCGCGTGAAGCCCCTTGATGAAGTGCGCGAAACAATATCCGCCCAAATAGCAACTCGCCGCGCCCAGGAAATGGCTTACGATGCCGCCCTCCGGGCGGTGGATGTAAGCCTTGGCGTCTGGTCAATGGATGAAACCGCCAAAACCATTGGTCTGAAGACCAGTGCCACGGACTTTTTTGCTGCAAACAGCCCCCCGCAGGGGATCAAAAGCGCGGACCTGTTTTCAAAAGCCGCCTTTGAGTTGAGGGAGCAGGCATTTTCCCGCATAGTGGAGGCGCCTGAAGGGTATTACTTCATGCAGGCCCTGGAAAGAAAACCATCTTCAATTCCGGAGTTTGAACAGGTAAAAGAAAAGGTGCGTGCAGACCTTATTGCAAAAAAACAACTTGAAATGGCCGCCCAGCAGGCCCAGGCCTTTGCAGATGCCCTTGACCAGGAGCAAAATCTGGACGCTCTGGCTTTGAAACATGGCCTTGAAATTAAAACAACCGGCCTTTTTGAAAGAAACCGGCCCATTCCGGAAATCGGCTTTGAACCTGATGTCGCCCTTGCGGCATTCGCCTTGAGCGAGCAGGCCCCGTTCACAAAAAAAGCAGTTGAAGGCAAAGGCCTGTTTCATGTGTTGAGGCTTGCGGATCAGGCTTTTCCAGGCGAGAAGGACTTTGAGAGGGAAAAGGATATGATTGTTTCACAGCTTTTGGAGGTAAAACGCCGTGAGCAGGTTGATTCTCTGGGGGACCAGCTTCGCGCCCAGGCCGACATTGCCGTGGAATCAAGATACAGTTTCTGACAAATCAGTTATGCGGGGAATGGGGGCAACTCTGTAAGGTAAGGCCCATAAGCCAAGGGAGAGAGCATGGATAAAAAGGATTCATCCAGATACAGCAACAGGGAGCATACCCGTATAAATGTGGTGCCCCTTGTAACCAAAAAGTGCCCGTTTTGCTCCAATACCCTGTCCCTTTCCGAGACAGTCTGCCCAAGCTGTAAAAACAAGGTGGGCGAGCCGGACAAAGACGGGGTTGCCAAGATTCCCGGCACATGGAAAAAATATGTCAGCGCAATGTTCGCCATTGCTCTTGTTGTGGCGTATCTGATTTACGGAAGGAATATAATCGCCCATATCAAGAGCTTGTTTTTCTGAAAAACTGCCTGAAAAGGGTGCTGGCCCGAAAGCAGCAGAAGCATTTGTGAAGACCAATGGAGGCTGGACCATGGAACATCCCCGGACGACCGATGCGGACAGGGTTTATCTGCTCAAACTGGCAAGGGCCGCAATTGCCTCCCGGCTTGGGAAAAAAGATGCCCCTCTTCAACTGGATACGCCGCCGGACTTTGTGACCGATAAAAGGGGATGCTTTGTGACCCTTAACAAAAGCGGTGAGCTCCGGGGCTGCATAGGCACCATTGAGCCGGTTCAAAGGCTGGCGGACTGCATTGCGGACAACGCCGTGAATGCAGCCTTCCGCGACCCGCGATTTCCTCAACTCACCGCCGCAGAGCTTGACGAGGTTGACATCGAAGTCAGCGTATTGACCGTTCCCCAGCCCCTGGAATATGACGGGCCAAAGGACCTGCTGAAGAAACTGAAACCGGGCGTGCACGGGGTTATTCTCACAAACGGCCGCCACCGCTCAACCTTTCTGCCCCAGGTCTGGGAGCAGCTTCCCAAGCCGGAGTCGTTTCTCATACGCCTCTGCCAGAAAGCCGGCCTCACTCCCAACTGCTGGCAGGACCCGGACACCAGAATTGATGTTTACGAGGCAGAGCATTTTGCCGAGCATGAGCTTATGCCCTAAAAGGCGGCATCTGTTTTGCCCGGCCTTGCCCTGTTGCCTGCACCAGGACACACTGTAGCTACAACCGGCACAGCCTGCCCGAATCCACGGCAGATAAAAAGCGTGAAGGATTGCGGAGAAATTCGCCTGCAACCGGGTCAAAAACATCGGTGGGATATGTGAAATAAAGGCGTTTTTTGGCGCGGGTGGAAGCCACATACATGAGGCGCAACTCCTCCTCGATGGCATCTCCCCGCCTCAAAATTGCATGCTGTGAGGGGAACCTGCCGTCAAGCGCCCAGATTACAAAAACCGTGTCCCACTCAAGCCCCTTTGCCGAGTGCACGGTGGAAAGCACCAGCCGGTCGTGGGCCGCAGCAAGGGAAAGGCCCTGCTCCTGGCTGCTAGTGTTGGGCGGCTCAAGGGTCACATCCGCCAAAAATCGCTCCAGACTGTCGTAGCGCTCCATCATGAAAACAAGCTGCTCAAGGTCCCTTGCCCTTTTGGGCCAGTTGTCGAACTGCTCCTTCAATAAAGGCTCGTAATATTCAACAACCGCCTCGCCAAGGGCGGAAACCCTGGGCGAAGCAGGGCTTATGCCTTTGAGCAGGCCCTTTAACCTCTCCCAGCCCTTTTCCCAGGCAGCCCCGGGTTTTATGGAATCCAGGCCTGTCCCCAAAACGCACAGCTTGTGGGCTGCCTTCTGGGCTGTTTTCGGGCCCACCCCTTCCAGCAGGGAAAGGATGCGCAGCCAGGAAAGGCGGTCATTGGGCCATGCAAGGGCCCGAAGATGCGCCAGCACATCCTTTATGTGTGCCGACTCCATGAACTTGAACCCGCCCATTTTGATATAGGGCATACGGGCCTTTGCCAGCTCCACTTCCAGGTCAAAGGAGTGAAATCCGGCCCTGAACAGCACGGCTATTTCCGAAAGCGGCACGCCTTTGGCCACAAGCTCCCTTATGGTATCCACAACAAAAACCGACTGTGATTTTTCATCGCCGAAGTTCAGCAGATAAGGGGCCTGGCCACCCTGGGCCTTTGTGAAAAGGGTTTTGGAGTATTTGCGCTTTGCCTGGGCCACAAGCTGGTTTGTCATTGAAAGGATGGGCTGGGTGCTTCGGTAATTCTGCTCCAGACGGATTACTTTTGCTCCTGGAAAAACTTCAGGAAAGCTCATTATGTTTTCAAAGTTGGCTCCCCTGAAGGCATAGATGCTCTGGCAGTCATCTCCAACAGCCATGACATTGCAGTGATCCCTGCCGAGAAACTTTAATATGTCCGCCTGAACCGTGTTGGTGTCCTGGTACTCATCCACCATTATGTATTCAAACCGCGAGGCCACAGCCCGGCGGGTCTGCTCGTCAACAGCCAGAAGCGCCCGCGTGTGCAGGAGCAGATCGTCGAAATCCATGAGGTTTTCCGTCTGCTTTCTTACTGTGTAGGCATGGTAAAGCTCGGTCAGCACGGATGCGTGGGACATAAACTGGGAGTATTCATCGGCAAGTATGGCCATAACATCCGCGCCCTTGTTGGCGCATGCCGAAAAAATGCTTGCAATGGTCTGTTTTCTTGGAAAACCCTTTATGGGTTTGACCGGCATAATATCCTTGCGGATGTTTTCCACAAGGGTTTCGCAGTCGGAGCGATCCAGAATGAGAAATCTGGGCGAAAAACCCAGCCGTCCGGCAAAACGCCGCAGAATCTGGTGGGAAAAGGAGTGAAAGGTGCCGCCGGCAACACCTTCACAGCGGCTGTCCAGAAGCAGGGCCGCCCGCCGCAGCATTTCCTCG
>Ga0351962_1068_pt1 | contig 29713 bp, 20 predicted proteins | sample TotcelT113001N13_FD_205805 | JGI IMG/M metagenome (GOLD analysis project Ga0351962, IMG submission 205805) | Enriched cells from coal bed in the Powder River Basin, Montana, United States - Total cells T11 rep3 HSBNCT.T11.300.1.N13 ...
ACAGCAAAGATGTTTTTTGATAAACACCATCTTCTTGGCAATACACGCAGCAAATACAGATATGGATTAATTTACAATGGATCTATTGTTGCCATTGCTGCATTCTCTGCATCTAGACCCATGAAAAGAGAGGATATAACCCTGGAATCGTATGAATGGGTCAGATATGCTTCAAAAGGCGCAACAAGAGTATCTGGAGGTATGGGTAAGCTCCTAAGCCATTTTGTTAATGAACAAAACCCACAGGAGATAATGTCTTATGCCGATGCTGAATGGTCATTGGGAGATGTATACGAGAAGTTGGGCTTTAAAAAAACCGGAGCTACTGCCCCGGTTGAATTTCTTGTTAACAAACATACTTTTGAGAGAATTCCTGCCAAAAAGCTGAGCAAAGACAACAAATATAAATCTGTTGAGTTTAATCAGGATGATTGGGTTTTAATTCTCAATTCGGGTAACTTTAAGTTTCTCAGGAGATTCTCCCTCCTTTAGTCCCTCTTTGTCAATTTCAACAATAAGCTTATCCCCGGTTTTAAACTTTGCTGCAATAATTGCCTCTGCAAGAGGATCCTCTATGTATTTCTGGATCGCTCTCTTAAGTGGACGGGCACCAAACTGTGGGTCATAACCCATTTCTGCCACGAATAATCTTGCTTCGTCACTAAGTGAAAGTGAGTATCCGGCTGTATCAATACGCTTAAAGAGATCATCCAGTTCAATGTCGATAATTTTGCAGATATCGTCTTTGGTAAGCGGGTTAAATAAAATCTGCTCGTCAAGTCTGTTCAGGAATTCCGGAGAAAAGGTCTTTTTGAGGACTTTTTCAATTATAAATCTATTGTTGTCTGTAATACTTCTTTTGGTGGAATTGGAAAAACCCATCCCTTTACCAAAGTCTTTAAGTTCTCTGCTCCCTGCGTTGGATGTCATTATCAGAAGAGTGTTTCTGAAGTCAATACGCCTTCCATTGCTGTCAGTAAGCCTTCCTTCATCCAGAACCTGAAGAAGTATGTTAAAGATATCCGGGTGTGCCTTTTCTATCTCATCAAGCAGAATTACTGAATATGGTTTTCGCCTCACCTTCTCACTGAGTTGTCCTCCCTCTTCATAACCTACATAACCCGGAGGGGCTCCAATTAGTCTCGAAACGGCAAATTTTTCCATGTATTCACTCATATCAATCCTTATTAGATTGTCAACTGAGTCAAACAAATATTCGGTAAGAATTTTTGCAAGTTGGGTCTTTCCTACACCGGTAGGGCCAAGGAAAAGAAATGTCCCAATTGGTTTGTTTGGATCTTTAAGGCCTGCACGGTTTCTTTGTATCGATCTTACAACTTTATCAACTGCCTCATCCTGACCAATTATCTTTTTTCTAATTGATTCACCCATTCTTGCCAGACGGTCGCCCTCTTTTTCGGCCAGGCGATAAACAGGTACGCTTGTTATCATGGATAAAACCTCCGCTACGTCGTTTTCATTCACCTCCTGAGGGTTTTTAAGCTGCTCCTCTTTCCATTGCTTTTGAGCCTCGTCAAGCTCCTTTATCTTTTTCTCCTCAATATCTCTAAATTCTGCAGCCTTCTCAAACTCATTTTTACTTACAGCTTCTCTTTTTGCTGATCTTAAAGGTTCTAATTCGCTCTCTATCTGTACAATAAAATCAGGAACCTTGAGGTGCTGAAGGTGAACTCTTGACCCGGACTCATCCAGTGCGTCAATTGCCTTGTCAGGGAGACATCTGTCTGTTATATATCTCTGGGATAGCCTTATGCAAGCAACTATTGCCTCTGGTGTATATTTTACGTTATGGTGCTTTTCGTACCTCTCTTTTATGTTTATAAGTATATTATAGGTCTCATCGTAGGTTGTTGGCTCTACCATTACTTTTTGAAACCTTCTTTCCAATGCTCCGTCCTTTTCAATGTACTCTCTGTATTCATCAAGTGTAGTTGCTCCAATACACTGAAGCTCACCTCGGGCCAAAGCAGGCTTTAACATATTTGCAGCATCAAGAGACCCGGATGCTCCACCGGCTCCTACAAGAGTGTGGAGTTCATCAATGAAGAGTATGATATTTGGATTTTTGCTTATTTCATTTAAAATAGCCTTCATCCTCTCTTCAAATTGCCCCCTGTATTTTGTTCCGGCGACTATGGAGCCTATATCAAGTGTTACAATTCTTTTGTTGAGCAGAGCTTGTGAAACTCTTTTAGATGCAATCCTTAGGGCAAGACCTTCTGCAATTGCAGATTTTCCAACACCAGGCTCACCTATTATAACAGGATTATTTTTTTTGCGTCTGCCCAGAATCTGAGCAAGTCTTTCAATCTCTCTGTCCCTGCCAACTACAGGGTCAAGTTTACCCTCCTGAGCTGCCTTTGTCAGGTCAAATCCAAAACTGTCGATCACTGGTGTATCAGAAGTTGGTTTAGATGTTTTTGCACTTTTTTGTATGGGATCAGACCCTGGGTTTTTTGGCCTTCCGTCAGTGTCATCTTCGAATGCAGATACTGAATTGGGTTTTGGAATTTGTTTCCCTTTCAGAGTCGCTCTTAAACTGTCATATGTAATCTGAAACTCCCTTAGAATTTCAACAGCAACACACTCTTCTACTCTCATAATTGCCAGTAAAAGATGTAAAGGGCCGGGCTTGCTCTCTTCAAGAGATCTGGCCTCAAGATACATTACTTTTAATGAGTTTTCAGCCCCTTTTGTCAGATTGAGTTTATCTGCCTGTTCAAAAGGGACCATCTCTCCGGTTTTAATCTTTTCATCAATTCGTCCCTTTAGGATCTTGTGATCCACTCCGAATTTCATAAGTATCTCAAAGGCAGAATTATCCTGGTGACGTATTATACCCAGTACGAGATGGTCGGAGCTGATTGTGTAGCTTCCGAGTCTCATTGCCTCCTCTCTGCTGTAAGAGATAATTTCGCTTAGTTCATCTGACAATTGAAGGTTCATTTCTTATGTGGAAATAGTTAAATTTATATACAATTAAGACAATTATGTTTACAATTTGTTCAAGAGATTTTTTCTTCGTACTTTAGCACCTCTTTTTTAAAAATGAAATTACAAATATACGATGATTCAGGATTCTGATAACAACTCAAGAATTATTAAAATCAACATAGAGGACGAGATGAAAAGTGCTTACATCGATTATTCGATGTCGGTAATCGTTTCGCGTGCTCTTCCTGATGTGAGAGATGGGTTAAAGCCCGTTCACAGAAGGGTTCTTTACGGAATGTATGACCTTGGTCTGACCTCGGGCGCAAGTTACAAAAAATCTGCCCGTATTGTCGGGGAAGTTTTAGGTAAATATCACCCGCATGGTGATTCAAGTGTATACGAAGCAATGGTAAGAATGGCTCAGGAATGGAGTCTGAGGTACATGTTGGTAGATGGGCAGGGTAACTATGGTTCAATAGACGGAGACTCAGCTGCTGCGATGCGTTATACTGAGGCACGCTTTAGAAAAATTGCTGAAGAGGTTTTAACCGACCTTGATAAAAATACAGTCGATTTTAAACCGAATTTTGATGATTCGCTTCAGGAACCGGTAGTCCTTCCTGCCAAAGCGCCGCTTCTTCTATTAAACGGAGCATCAGGAATTGCTGTTGGTATGGCTACCAATATGCCTCCTCATAACTTATCGGAAACTGTTGACGCAATATGTGCATACATTGACAACAATGAAATTACAACCGATGAGCTTATTCAATATATTAAAGGTCCTGACTTTCCTACCGGAGGTATTATCCTCGGTTATCAGGGAATCAAAGATGCCTTTGAAACCGGAAAGGGTAGAATCGTAGTAAGATCAAAAACTGATATCGAAGTGAGTGACAGTGGTCGTGAAACCATTGTTGTAACTGAGATTCCTTACATGGTAAACAAAAGGGAGCTTATAGAAAAAATAGCTGAGCTTGTTGAGGATAAAAAAGTAGATGGTATAGCATATGTAAATGACGAGAGTGACAGGAACGGTATGAGAATGGTTATCCGACTTAAGATCGGTGCTGTGGCGAATGTGGTTCTGAACACGCTTTTCAAAATGACATTGCTTCAATCAAGTTTTTCCGTAAACAATATCGCACTGGTTGACGGAAGGCCTAGGTTGTTGAATCTTAAGCAGATGATCAAATATTTTGTTCGCCACAGGCATGATGTTATAATAAGGCGTGCAAAATTTGAGTTGGAACAGGCTCAGAAAAGGGCTCACATTCTTGAAGCTTTGCTAATAGCCCTTGATTTTATAGATGAAGTTATTGCAATAATCAGGTCGTCAAAAACCGTTGACGAGGCTAGAACAAGATTGATGGAGCGTTTCACTTTCTCAGAAGCTCAGGCTTCGGCAATTGTAGAAATGCGACTAAGGCAACTCACAGGTCTCGAAAGAGAAAAGCTGCAGGGCGAGTACGATGAATTAATGAAACTGATAGCCTATCTAAATGATATTCTGAGCGACTTGACGCTTCAGATGTCAATAATTAAAGATGAGCTGGTTCAACTTAAAGCGAGCTATGGTGATGCAAGAAGAACGGTAATAGAGCCTTCTGCAGAAGATTTTAACCCCGAAGACTTTTATCCGGATGAAGATGTTGTGATAACAATATCACATCTTGGATATATTAAGAGAACTCCATTGAACGAATATAGAATTCAACACAGAGGAGGAGTAGGAGTTAAGGGAAGTACAACCCGCGATACAGACTTCATTGAACACATTTATGTTGCCAACATGCATAGTACGATGCTGTTCTTTACAAAAAATGGAAAATGTTTCTGGCTTAAGGTATATGAAGTACCCGAAGGCTCAAAAGCATCCAAAGGAAGAGCAATCCAAAATGTATTAAACATTTCACAGGACGATAAAGTATGTGCATATATCAATGTGCCAAAACTAACTGATAAAGAGTATATTAATAACAACTTTATTGTTCTTGCAACAAAAAGAGGGACTGTTAAAAAGACCTCACTTGAGGCTTATTCAAGGCCAAGGGTTAATGGAGTTAATGCTATCACAATCAGGGAAAATGATGAGTTGCTCGAAGCAGTTCTAACAAATGGTAACAGTGAAATATTATTGGCTGCCAGAAATGGGAAATGTGTAAGATTCAATGAAAAAGATGCAAGAGCCATCGGAAGAACGGGTGCAGGAGTCAGGGGAATTAACATTTCTGAAAGTGATGAGGTAATTGGAATGATATGTATTAATCCTGAACATCAACAAAATGAAGAGCGCCATATTCTTGTAGTAAGTGAAAAAGGCTTCGGTAAAAGATCGCATCTTGACGACTATAGAATAACCAGCAGAGGTGCAAAAGGGGTTAAAACAATTAACATCACCGAAAAAACTGGCTCACTTATTGCTATTAAAGATGTAACCGATGAAAATGACCTGATGATCATTAACAAATCAGGCATTACAATAAGGGTTGGTGTATCTAACATTAGACTGGCCGGAAGGGCAACACAAGGCGTAAAACTTATTAATATTAAAGAGGGGGACAGTATCGCAGCAGTTTGCAGTGTTAATAAGAGTGAAGATAAACCCGCTGAAGACATTGATTCTGAAATTTAATAAATTATATGTTAATCTTTAAAATCCGAATATTCAAAATGAAAAAATTATTAATCGCACTTTCCCTGCTGTTAGCAGTACAGTTGGGAGCACAAACAAAAGATGTTGCCGATGCCGTTAAGGCATTTGAAAAAGCAAAGCAAGAAGCAGCCAATGTTAAAAAGGCAGAAAACCCTCAGACTTGGACTAAACTGGCCTCTGCTTATGCTGCAGTATATGACGCCCCGATAAAAACAATTTGGATAGGAGCTTCAAGAGTTGAAGTTAAAGTTCTGCTTAAAGACCAGCGAATAGTAAACACAACTGAAGAATCTCTTAACGGCACCCAATATGTAATTGATGAATATACTGACAAAAAGCTCTACTATGCAGAAAACGGAGATCTGGCTGCATGGGTTATAACTAATAAGTATATAAATGAAGATCTTTTGGGAGAGGCTGTAAAATCGCTTGACAAAGCTGCTGAGCTTGATACAAAAAACACCAGAACAAAAGAGATTACAGATCAGCTTATCGCGCTGAAAAGCAGGTATTTCAACGAAGCTTTGTGTGCTTATGCTCTTGGCAACTTCAAGGAGTCTTCTAACAATTTTGAAAGCGCTGTAAATCTTGGAATGCACAAAATGGTTAATCAGGTTGATACTGTATTTATGTATTATGCCGGATTGACTGCATTTCTTGGACAAGATCATGACAGAGCGATTAAATTCTTTACAAAAGCGATTGATAATGGTTATGATGCAAAAGGTGATGCATACTCATATCTGGCTGAGGCTTACAAGGTGAAATCAGATATTGAGATGACTAAAGAGATTCTGAACACAGGTTTCAGGAAATATCCCGGAACTCAAAGCATTCTAGTATCTCTTATAAACACCTACATCGAATCAAACGACGACCCTGCAAAAATCCTTGAGCTAATTAGTGCTGCTCAGGCGAATGAACCAAACAATGCAACTCTCTATTATGCCGAAGGAAACGTTTGGAAAAACATGAATAACATAGAGAAAGCAGTAGAGTCCTACAAAAAATCTGTAGAGATCGATCCAAACTACTATTTCGGTTATTTTGCAATTGGTGCTGCATATTACGACAAGGCTGTTGATATTCAGGTAAAAGCTTCTGAGGAGCTGGATGATGCAAAATACGAAGCTTTGGTTAAAGATCTTGAGAAAAATCTGGAAGCTGCATTAGATCCTTTTGAGAAATGCTATGAAGCGTCAACTGACGAAGAGATTAAAGCGGTTGTAGCCGAGTATCTTAAAAATATCTATTTCAGATTCAGAGAGAAAAGCCCTGAGTACATGGCAAAATTTGAAAAATTCAACGCTTTGTCACGCAAGGAATAATTATTCTGATAATTTGACATATTAAAAAAGAGGGGGCAAATTATTGCCTCCTCTTTTCGTATGTAATCGAATCAATATATACTTTTCAATATTTAGATCTTATCTGTGAGTTTTTGAACAAGTTTAAAGTGTGAAAAAAACTCCCGGGCGAACACTCGTATAACAGTATAAGAGGGAATTGCCACCAACATCCCTATAACCCCTGCAACACTGGCAGCAATAAGAAGAACTATAAAAATCTCTAATGGATGAGCCTTTACGCTGTTTGAAAATATTAAAGGTTGAAGAACAAAGTTGTCGATAAGTTGAGTTGATAAAAACACCGCAACAAGTTTAATAATCAGGTTCCCAATTTCAACACCCTCCGGAGTCTGAATAGTCAGTGTAAACAAGACACCAAAAAACGCTCCAATCCAGGGGCCAACGTACGGAATAATATTCAGGATACCGGCTAATGAGGCCAATACAATTGCCAGCGAAAAATCAAGCCCGGCAATTAAATAGAGGCCAGTTGTATTAAGTACGACAATACACACAGTCTGGAGGCTAATGCCAATAAAATATCTTACCAATAGTCTGTTTACAGATGCCAATGCTCTTTTGACATTCTCCTCATATTTGTCGGGAAACAACGCAATAACCATGTTGTCAAACATATTCTGCTCTTTGAGAAAGAAGAATGTTATAAAGGATATAACAAGTACAGCAATAACGGTATTGAATAGCAGGGAGGTTACAGATGCAAAAAAAGAGGCAACAGACGAAGTAGTGAAAATCTTCTGAAACTCATCAATAACAATGTTTTCAATTCGGAAGTCTAAACCCAGCGTCGGAAAGGTTCCAATAATAAAATTATTGAGGTCCTTCAATGGTCCTGCAATCATTATACCCAATGACTCAATTTTTATTGTGCTGATACTGGTAAAGAGTTTGCCGGCAAGAGGGGCAATAAAAAGAAAAATGGAGATTATGATGGTAAACATAACTCCAAGTGTGATCGCTGCAGCAACACTTTTTGGTATTGAAAATTTTTTAATACTTATAGCTGTAAGTCTGTCCATCAATGGCTTGCCCATAAGTGAAAGTACCGCAGAAATTATAATGTATATCACTATATCGCTGAAATACCATGCAATGAAACCGATTATCAGAAAGACTGCAATTCCGATTATGTATTTTGCAAGCTGATTCATAGTAGTTAGAGTTTCATCAAAAGTAAGAAAATTTTGTAAGTTTGTAATCTAATTAACCATATTATAACAACATGAAAAGATTTATAATCTCTTTAGCTGTCATTCTGATATCCTTCGGTAACTTATTAGCCGATGAAGGAATGTGGCTACCACTGCTTATTAAAGACAGAATGGCAGACCTTCAGAAGAATGGATTCAAACTGACCGCAGAAGACCTTTACAGTATCAATCAGGCATCACTTAAAGACGCAATAGTACATTTCGGTGGAGGTTGCACCGGTGAACTTATATCTGCCGAGGGTTTGATAATAACCAACCACCACTGCGGGTTCGGACAAATTCAATCTCATAGCTCTGTCGAAAACGACTATCTAAGAGATGGATTCTGGGCGATGTCCAAAAAGGATGAGTTACCCAACAGAGGCCTGACTGTACGTTTTCTTGTCAAGATGGAAGATGTTACAGATCATATAATTAATTCTTTGTCATCTGATTTGTCTGAAGATGAGAGAGCAAAGATTGTTTCGGCAAAGTCTCAGGAAATTACCAGAAAAGCCACTGAAAACACACATTATCAAGCCCGAGTTGAACCGTTATATTATGGCAATCAATACTTTCTGTTTGTTTATGAAACCTATTCCGATGTAAGGCTGGTTGGAGCGCCACCATCGTCAATCGGTAAATTTGGAGGTGACACAGATAATTGGATGTGGCCTAGACATACTGGAGATTTTGCCCTTTTCAGAATTTATGCAGACAAAGAAAATAAACCTGCAGATTATTCAAAAGAGAATGTGCCATATAAACCCAAAAGGTTTTTTACAATCTCTGCCAAAGGTGTTAATGAAGGTGATTTTACACTTGTTTATGGATATCCCGGCAGAACACAAAAGTATCTTCACTCTTCAGCTGTAAGATACATTACAGATTTATCTAACCCTCACAAAATTAAGCTCAGAACCATGCGTCTGGATGTTCAGCGTGACGAAATGAATAAAAGTCAAGAGGTTCGCATAAAATACGCATCAAAGAATGCCTCAGTATCTAACGCATGGAAAAAATGGCAGGGAGAATCAAAAGGGATTGAAAAACTTAGAACAGTTTCTGTAAAGGAGGATTTTGAGATCAGATTCGAGAAGTGGGCGCACGATAAGCCAGAATACAAAGGACTTATCTCACAATTTACTAAACTATATGAAGAGTTGGAACCCTATGCATTTGCAACGGATTACCATAATGAAGCCATTAATGCAAATGAGATTCTCAGATTAGCGGGTAATATAACTTCAGCTATTACAAGAAATTCCAAAATGACTCCGGAGGTTAGCGCAAATAATATCAGACAGATGCTGGAGAGTTTTTACAAAGACTACCACCTGCCTGTTGACAAAAGATCATTTATTTCCATAGTCAATGAGTATAAGAAGAATGTCCCGCTGGAGATGCAACCTGATTTTTTCAAGGACATCGTTACTAAAAAGGGGAGTGTTGAGGCTGTGGCCGACTGTTTCTTTGAGGCATCCTTGTTTGCATCAAGAGAGAAAGCTTTTGATGCTATTAAAGATGGTGTAACAGAGTCAACGTTTGCAAAAGACCCGGCTGTGTTACTTTATAATGCATTCAACGATAAATACACGAAGGAGATAAAGCCTCAATTTGATGAAATTAACAGAAAACTCACAATTCTGTACAGAACCTATATGAGAGGTCAGATGGAGTTTGATAAAGAGATGGAGTTCTATCCTGATGCCAACTCAACACTCAGGATTACATATGGTAAAGTTAAAGGTTATAAACCTGTCGATGGAGTTTATTATTTTCCATCTTCAACACTTAAGGGTATTATGGAAAAGGACAATCCTGAAATTTACGATTACAATATACCTCAAAAACTCAGAGATATATACGCAGCAAAGGATTATGGCAGATGGGAAGTAAACGGAACAGTGCCTGTCTGTTTTATTGCTACCAACCATACATCAGGAGGTAACTCAGGAAGCCCTGTTATCAATGCACAGGGAGAGCTTATCGGAATTAATTTTGATCGTGTATGGGAGGGAACTATGAGTGATATAGCATATGACCCGGAGGTTTGCAGGAATATCTCTTTAGATATAAGGTTTGTTCTGTTTGTAATTGATAAACTTGCAGGCGCTAATCATTTAATTGAAGAGATGAAAATCAACTACTAACAGTTAGTGAAAATCTGCAATATCACAGAAGAAGGGTATAAATAAAAGAGGATGACCATTAAGTCATCCTCTTGTTTTTCTTCAATATCAGAATAATTTCAAATCTGCTAGTACTCCTCCCTTGCAGGGCGATCGTTAGCCTGAGCTACACTGATAGTACGACCCATGTGCTCAGAACCGTTCAGAGCTGAAATTGCAGCATTTCCTTCAGATTCATTAGGCATCTCTACGAAGCCATAACCCTTTGAGCGACGGGTGTCGCGATTGATAATAATTCTTGCAGAAGTAACTTCTCCATAAGGTGCGAATAGTTCGGCCAGATCTTCCTTCTTAGCACGGAAACTTAAACTTGAAACAAAGATGTTCATATGAACAGAAATAAATAGTTTAAAAAAAGGTTAATTGTATATACAAAGATATACAATAATATCACATACCAAAATTTTACAGATTGAAAATGAAAAAATTATCCTCCGTAGCTTGAGCCATCAAAACAGTGAGTACAAATTCTTTCTTTAGGTAATCCTATAGACTTTATTAGTGTTTCAATCGAGTTGTATTCAAGACTTGATAGATTCAATTCATTTTTGATGAACTCAACCATCTCTTTGTATTCATTTGATGAGGAGTCTGAGTATTTATCAAGGTTCTTATTGTGTTCTCCCTCTTTTTGCAGAATGTATCTGCGGGTTATTAATTCCAAAGGCGAACGTGATGCAGAAAAGTTCAAAAACTCACATGGGTACACCAAAGGGGGGCAGCTGATTCTGATATGAATCTCTTTTGCGCCATAACCAAGCAAAATTTGAGCATTATCACGTAGTTGTGTTCCTCGAACAATTGAATCGTCGCAAAAGGCAATTCGTTTCTCCCTTAAAAGACTTTTGTTAGGGATAAGCTTCATTTTGGCAACCAAATCTCTTATTGACTGGTCTGACGGCATAAAGCTTCTTGGCCAGGTAGGGGTGTATTTAACCACAGCACATCTGTAAGGGATCTTCTTGCCGGCGGCAAAACCAATGGCCATACATGTTCCTGAGTCAGGAATAGCAGATGAAACATCAAGGTCTGTTTTGTCTTTGCTTCCCAATGAATATCCCAGTGAAAACCTTACATCATCAACATTGATCTTTTCATATGTGCTTGTAGGATAGCCATAATAAATCCATAGAAAAGAGCATATCTGAAGTTTTTCCTTTGCCTTAATAACAGTTTTAAACCCCTCTGAATTCAATTCGACTACCTCTCCGGGACCAATATAATACTCCTCTTCGTAACCTAAGTTGGCAAACGCACAAGTCTCTGAGGCAACTGCAAAACAGCCCTCTTTTTTGCCTATGATAAGAGGTGTCCTTCCAAATTTGTCACGGGATGCTATTATTGATTTCTCTGTAAGAATCAAAATCGAACACGATCCCTTAATCTTATCCTGTGCGATCTTTATTCCTTCTTCAAAGCTTTTTCCTGCGGTTATTAAAAGAGCAGTAAGTTCAGTTGGATTAGTTTGACCTGAACTTAGTTCTGTGAAACTCCTTCCTGCTGAAATGAGGTCTCTTTCAAGTTCAGCAACATTATTGATTTTCCCAACTGTTACAATCGCAAATTTTCCAAGGTGAGAATTCAGAATTATCGGTTGAGGATCAGAATCACTAATCACACCTATTCCTGAATTACCATCAAACTTTTTAAGATCATCCTCAAATTTGGTTCTGAATTGTGAATTTTCAAGATTGTGGATTGATCTTGCAAAGCTTCCGCTTATATTAAATGTCGCCAAACCACCTCTGCGTGTTCCCAAATGAGAATGATAATCGGTTCCGTAAAATAGATCAGTAATACACTTTTGCTTTGAAATAACTCCGAATAGACCGCCCATGCTATAAATTTTTTATGACGGGCACAAATGTAAGACAATTTCCACTTAACTTTACAGAATGATTTTAACAATTGAAGCATGCAGAACATTATTTATCTGATAATCCACATATTATTTGCCATAGGGATGTTCATATCTCTTAAGGTAGTAAACGTAAAAAAGGTTAATAAATACCAGGCAATTGCCGTGAACTACTTTGTGGCAATGGTTTTCACTCTTGGAGACCTTATTTTCGGAGGCACTGAAATTCTTTTCCCTGCTAAGTTGATAGTACCTTCATTAATTGTAGGAACTCTTTTCGTAACTAGTTTTATTGTTATGACCTATTCAACTCAAAAGGTGGGAATCGGGCTTACAACAGCATTAAATAAAATGTCTGTAGTTATACCCGTTACTGTAGGAATACTTTATCTAGGTCAAAGCTCAGGACTCTATCTTAAAGTTGCCGGAATTATACTGGCATTGGCATCTTTTGTTCTTATTCTTTATAAGAGATCAGATAAAAGGGTAAAAGGGGCATTCATTTTACCATTAATGGTTTTTGTCCTCTCCGGTATGATTGATACTTCAATGGAGTTGACAAATAATCTTGCACTTTCAAAAGATGGTGAGAGAGAACTCTTTCTATTGGGTATTTTTATAACGGCATTTGTATTGAGTGCTTTCTCTGCTCTTGTAACAGGTAAGAGCAAGAGTCAGGAGATAGGTTTTGGTCTTAAAACAATTGCATTTGGATCAATATTGGGGCTATTTAATTTCCTTACTTCAAAGATGATTTTGGTAAATGTAGCCAGAATGGGAGGCTCTGTGGTTTTTCCTATACACAACGCATCTGTTGTTATGTTGACCGCTCTTATAGGAGTTCTGTTTTTTAAAGAGTTCTTTACCCGCAAACAGTGGATAGGGGTATTACTTGCAATTGTTGCAGTGTTTATAATAGCAAACACAATGCAATATTAATAATAGAGGCAACAATAATACATTTTTTAACTCTCTTACTTATCCCGTATTCTATAAAAAATACAATAATTATTACTGCTATTGATATCTCTACTCCGGGGCCGGGATCTAATTTGATGACTGAATGTGGGAGTGATTCTATTCTTGTTACTATCAATATTGCAGTTTCAGATAAATAATTTAAGATTCCTATCAAAAAATCATATCCGATACCAATTACGGCAAAAATCCCGGCCACTAAACCGGCGTATAAAATCAATGTAATTATCGGAACAAGCAGGATGTTTGAGAGAAGAAAGTAGGGGGGGAAATAGCCGAAAAGATTTATTGAAATTAATGATGTTCCTATCTGACAAGCTATTGAAACAGTAATAATCCCCCATAGCCACCTGACAATTTTGTTCTCAGTTTTAATCAAGTCTCTAAAGATGGGATTAATAAATATTATTGAAGCAAATGCTGTATAGGAAAGGAGAAATCCGGCATCGTAAACAGCCTGTGGGTTTACTATGGTAATAATCAGCGCAGATGCAAACAGTGTATTAATAGAGACACCTCTTTTGCTGAATGAATTTGAAATAATATAAAAAGAGAGCATAATTACAGAACGTGTGGCAGAAGGAGTAAACTCTGCAACGATTACAAGCATCCAGAGAGAAGCAATTATCAAAACTCCTCTAAAGATTTTCATCGCTCTGTAATTCCCCATAAAAGATAAAAGAGTACTTAAAAATATATATAGGAGAGTTGCGTGAAAACCAGAAACAGCCATTAAATGCATGCTTCCTGATGCAGAAAAGGCGTTTCTGATCTCTTTTTTTAGATTAGTTTTATCTCCTGTTGCTAAAGCTGCAGTAAGTGCCACCCAGTTTTTGTCAGGATAAATTCTGTTGAGTTTTTGAATTAATGATGATTTTTTATTCAATAGATAATCGGGTATTCTTTTTTGCCTGGGTTTTATTACTCTGAATTCACCCGATTTCACATATCCAAAACTTAGAACTCCTTTACTTTTCAGATGGTCCACCCAATCGTTGTTACCATTTTTTGCCAACCGTTCGACAGAAGAGCCGGTATAATTAAGAATTATTGTATCTCCTATGTGAATATCAGCAGCCGGATATTTCTTGTCTATATATAACAAAATTTTTTCATTATATTCTTTAGAAAAACAGAATGTCGATGAAGAATTTCTATTTATCTTTACAATGTTTTTAACGATCAGTTTTAAAGGCGTTTTTTTCTCCTTTACCAAAAGGGAGATCTGTTTGTTTTTTGTAGAGCTGAGCCTGATTGAATTGTTAAAATTACCGGCAAGACACATTGAAAGCAAAAGCAATAATTTGATTATTATGCTACACCTAAAATCTTTTAATCTGATGCTTGCCAGTGAAATCAGAAATGTGGCTAATGTCGCGGAATATGCAATGATTGCAGAATATGTGGGTGGGATGTTAAGATGAGGTGAGATTAGTATTCCGGTGATATATGAAACAGTATAAAGCAGTAAAGGAGAATTCCCTGCCTGTCTTGTATTGTCAATATATCTCCCCTTCACTAAATCCATCGCCTCTCAATTGATTAGTAAATATATCATTATTATTCGATATTATTAGCGAAACGGCGTTTATTTGTTACATTTGTGCGATTTTTTTGTCTCAACAATGAAAATTTAAATTAAAAATTAATATTTATTATGGTTATTTTAGTTTTGAACTGCGGTAGTTCTTCGATAAAGTATCAGATGCTTGACATGAAGAGCTCTACTGATTACTCACTTCTTGCAAAAGGTCTTGTTGAGAGAATTGGCCTTGAAACAGGAGTTTTGTCTCACAGAGTTGAAGGCAAAGAGAAATATGAGACAGAAGGTCACATTGCAAATCACACTGAAGGAATTAAGAAGGTACTTGATATTCTGATTGATTCAGAACTGGGTTTTCTTAAATCTCTTTCTGACATCGATGCCGTAGGTCACCGAGTAGCTCATGGTGGGGAATATTTTAACAGTAGCCGCCTCGTTAATGAGTCGGTAATAGAAGGAATTGAGAAGTTATGTGAACTGGCTCCTCTTCATAACCCTGCAAACCTTCTTGGAATTTTTGCAATACAAACACTAATGCCACAAACACCTCAGGTAGCTGTATTTGACACATCATTCCACCAAACAATGCCTAAATATGCTTACATGTATGCGCTCCCATACGAGTACTATACAAAGCATAAAATTCGCCGTTACGGTTTTCACGGGACAAGCCATAAGTTTGTGGGTAAAAAGGCCTGCGATCTGGCCGGTCTTGATTTTATGAATTCTAAGGTTATAACTTGTCACCTGGGCAACGGAAGTTCAATTACTGCAATTAAAAACGGTCAATCAATAGATACATCAATGGGATTCACTCCACTTGAGGGATTGATCATGGGTACGCGCAGTGGTGATATTGATGCAGGAATCGTAACCTTTATTCAGGAAAAAGAGGGTCTTGATGCTGCCGGGATTAATTCTGTTCTTAACAAAAAGAGCGGTTTTATCGGTATTTTCGGACAATCTTCTGATGCAAGGGATATCGAAATGGCCGCCTCGAAAAATGACGAAAGGGCTCAATTGGTGCTTGATATGCTCTATTACAGAGTGCTTAAATACATAGGAGCATACACAGCGGCAATGGGCGGTGTTGATATGATTGTATTTACAGGAGGAATTGGAGAGAATGATCCTCACATACGTGAGATGGTTGGATCTCACCTGGAGTACCTTGGTCTGAACTTTGACCCTGCGGCAAATAAAAACATAAGAGGTAAGGATGTTATTTTATCAAAACCGGGATCTAGGGTATTTATGGCAACAGTCACCACAAATGAAGAGCTTGTTATAGCCCAGGATACAATGGATATACTCGTTAACAAAAATAGTAACTAATATTAATAAATACAGATGATTACAACATTTGAACAAATTTTTGAAAGCTTAAGGTCAAAGCCAAAAAAGAGACTGGTTGCTGCATGGGCGGTAGATGATCACACAATCAATGCAGCCAAGCTGGCAGTTGAAGCCGGTATTGTTGAAGCCACTCTTGTTGGTAACGAGAAGATGATACTCGAGGTTTGTGCCCATGAGAATATCGACCCTTCAATTTTCAGAATTGTACCAGTAGATGATGAAATGAAGGCAGTTTCAACCGCTGTTGATCTTATTAACGAAGGTCAGGGAGATATCCTGATGAAAGGCATGTGTAGCACTGACAAATACATGAGAGCAATTCTCAACAAAGAGAGAGGTCTGTTACCTGCTAAGGCTGTTCTTAGTCACGTTTCAGTAATGTCTAATCCTCAGTATCACAAATTATTGGTATTTGGAGATATAGCTGTAATACCTGCTCCCGATCTCAGTCAAAAAATTGCCATCACAAATTATGTCGTAAAGACTGCTCACGCATTGGGTAACAGCAAACCAAAAGTTGCCATTATCACAGCTACTGAGCAGATGCTTCCGGGTATGCCTGCATGCGTAGATGCTGCAATTATTTCGAAGATGGCTGAAAGAGGTCAGATTCCCGGTTGTCTTGTAGATGGCCCTCTTGCACTGGACGTTGCGCTATCTGCTGAGGCAGTTGCTGTTAAAAAGCTTGTGAGTACTGTGGCAGGTGATGCAGATTGCCTTGTTTTCCCAAATATCGAATCTGCAAATGTTTTTTACAAGGTAAATACACAGCTTTGTGTAGGTGCCAGGCAGGCTGCAATTGTTGCAGGAGCCAAAGCACCATGTGTTTTATCCAGCAGAGCTGACAGCATTGATACAAAGTTAAATTCAATAGCACTTGCTGCACTTACAGCAAAATAATTTATGGGGAATCATATCTTAGCAATCAATCCGGGTTCTACCTCAACAAAAATTGCACTCTTTGAAGGGCACAAACAGGTATTTGTTACAACTCTGCGTCACTCTATCGAGGAACTTTCTCAATATGAAAAAGTTTCAGATCAGTTTGAATTCAGAAAGAAAACAATTCTTAATGCTCTGTCAGAGAATAAAATAGAGATGGATCTGATTGAGGCAATTGTAGGAAGAGGCGGTCTTGTAAAGCCAATTAAATCTGGGGTATATGAGGTGAATGAGGCAATGCTACGAGATCTTGAAGAGGGTGTCGGAGGAGAACATGCGAGTAATCTTGGAGGGCTTATAGCACATAATATTGCCATGACCATAAAAGGCTGCAAAGCATTTATTGCTGACCCTGTAGTAGTTGATGAACTAGAGCCAATAGCAAGAATTACGGGTCATCCTCTGCTTGAAAGAAAATCAATTTTTCATGCACTAAACCAAAAGGCTATCGCTAAAAGTTATGCTGCATCGGTTAATTCAACTTATGAATCCCTTAACTTGATTATTGCGCACCTGGGAGGAGGAGTTTCGGTTGGAGCTCATTATAAGGGTAGGGTAGTTGATGTAAACAATGCTTTAAACGGTGAAGGTCCTTTTTCTCCTGAACGTTCAGGAACTCTTCCGGCTTATGATTTTGCCAAGCTTTGTTTTTCAGGGAAATACACTCTTGATCAAGTAAAGAAAATGATTACAGGCGAAGGCGGATTGGTAGCTCATCTGGGTACAAACTCATTTGCAGTAGTGGAGCAGAAGGTCTCTGAGGGTGATGAGAGGTTTAAGTTGATTTCTGATGCATTTGCTTACAATGTTGCCAAGGAGATTGGAGCAATGGCAGCTGCTTTATCCGGAGAAATTGATGCTATACTTATTACCGGAGGAATTGCCTACAACACAAAACTGATGGATAAACTTGTTCATCAGGTTAGTTTTATTGCTCCTGTTAAGATTTTCCCCGGTGAAGATGAGATGACTGCTCTTGCTATGAACGGATTGGCAGTTCTAAGCGGTAAAGAGATCCCTCTGATTTACGAATAGATCAGCTTTTATTAAATCAGCCCTTCATCTTTTTTAGTAACAACTGAAGTTTAGATGAAGGGTTTTTTAATTGAGCATTTTGTAATACTTCAAATTGATTGACAAAGTATCATTCGTATGAAGGATATTTATCAGATCTTTTAAAATGAGATGGGGTTCAACAACTCCTCTCTCCCAGAAGTCACTTCCGCCTGTCTCTGTGTTTCTCTTAGTATTATTAAAGACCTTTCCCTTTGATAGAATTGCAATTTTACCAAAAAGAGGATTGCTTGTCAGAAGTTCTGATATGCTTTGAAAATTATTGGGATTAAGCCACAGATCAGCATTGTATGAAAGCTTGAAAACCTCTTCTATGCTATTTGGGTATGAATGAAACTCTCCTTTTTTACATCCAAGTACCTCCCCGCCGGCATCCTTAATAAGGCGACTCATATAGCTATCCTCGCCGGGGATGTACCAGACATCTTTCCATGGAGCATTTAAAAGTACCTTTCTCTTTTTCCCGAATTGTTCTGCTCTTGACTTTGTTTGCAAATACTCTTCCCTGATATATGTGAAGAGAGAGTCAGCCTTTTCAGAACAGTTATATAAAGCTCCAAAAAACTTCAGATACTCTGCTTTTCCCAATGGATGATTTTCCATATAATCACCAACAGCAATTACCTTAATACCAAGTGCTTTAATCTTTTCTATATAGATATTGTTCTCTCCACTTATGCCATAAGTAAACACTATGTCGGGAGAAAGTGCAATAAGAGCCTCGTAGTTCAGTGAGGACTCAAAACCAATATCTGAAATTTCTCCGTCTTTAAATAATTGAATTACAGTGCTATCGCTGATATATTTTGCGCCTGAAACTGCTTTAATGGATTCAGCCTTGCCAAGCGCGCTTATGTAGGCAATGTGACTGGTTGACATACACACAACTCTTTCAGGAGGTACAGAAATTTCGTTTTCGTTTACATCTCTTCCCTTAAATTCGTCTGCGGGAATCAGTTTATAGTCACGAATGGTCTCTTTACCGCTCCAGTTTTCGACAACCCGGAGGACTTTATACCCTTCGGCCTCTTCAATAACATTAAAATTTGTTGCATACTCATTTACAGAAATGCTTTTGTCAATAGGATACTTCTCTCTATGTGAATCGCAAGATGCAGAATATATGAGAGTTAAAAAGATAATAATGTTTACTGAACGCATATGAGTATATTTGCTGCAAATTTAACACTTTACTTTAAACATAGGGATGGAACATAGAGAGGTTATAGTTATTGGGGCGGGTGCTGCGGGAATGATGGCAGCCATTACAGCTGCACGTGGAGGAGCGAAGGTAACACTCATTGAAAAGATGGAGAAGGCCGGACGAAAAATAAGGATTACCGGAAAGGGAAGGTGCAATATAACAAACACAAAATCCTGGCAGGAGTTTTCAACTCACCTGCACCCAAACAGCAGATTTTTAAAGCATGCTTTTTACAGCTTCGACAATACAGAGACGGTCAAATTTTTTGAAGAGATAGGACTTAAAACAGTTATTGAGAGGGGTGACAGAGTCTTTCCACTTTCAGGAATTGCCGCTGATGTTGTAGACTCTCTTGTAAATGAGATAAATAAACTTAATATTAAGGTTCTTTACAATACCAGCGTTAAAGATATAGAGCTGACCGAGGGCAATATAAGATCAATAACAGCTGTAAGCAATGGCAAAAGGATTAGCTTGATGGCTGATGCATTCATAATAGCATCGGGGGGGCTCTCATATCCTTTAACCGGCTCAACAGGTGATGGATATAAATTTGCTGCAAAATGTGGCCACAAAATAACCGAGTGCTTCCCTTCTCTGACAGCTCTTATGCCTGTTGGATATAGCAGTGAACTAATTGGTTTACAGTTAAAAAATTGTGAAATAACACTTATTGCCGGAAAAGATATGGTGCAAAAAGAGATGGGTGATCTGGATTTTACCAATAACGGCATTGAGGGGTCAATAGGCTATAAAATAAGCAGAAAGGCTGTAAAAACGTTAATATCCGGGGGTAAGTGCAGAGTTTCGATTGATTTGAAACCTGCAATTGATATTGAAACTCTAAAAAAGAGAATTGAAAAGGAGATTACAGAACTTAGGGGGCCATTTACATCGCTTTTTCTTCAAAAGCTACTGCCATCACAAGCTATCAGACCCTTTATGGAGATGAACAATTTAAGCAGTGATATCAACAAATTATTGAGGAGTCTGGATATCTCGGGACTGGCCGAAATACTTAAAAACTGGCAAATGGACATCGACTCTTTCACATCATACGAGCGAGCTGTCATCACAGCAGGAGGCGTTTCGCTTGATGAGATTATCTCGAAAAACATGAAATCAAGGCTTATCAAAAACCTATGGTTTGCAGGAGAGATAATTGATTTAGATGGTGACACAGGGGGGTACAACCTGCAAATTGCCTTCTCAACTGGTTTTTTGGCTGGAAAATCAGCAACTGCCGGGAAATAAGATTAAATTAAAGGCTTTTGTGAAGGGGTCTCAAATTTAATCTTAAGTTCAGTTATTACCTGCTTTGTATCCAGAGTAAACTCTCCATTCATCATCCAGGAATAGTAGCTTGGATCTGATTTAAAGACGTTCTCAACAGCTTTTCCCTTGTGTTTGCCGAAGTTAATGGTTGGAACATCTTTTTCATCCAGCACTATTCTTCCGGCATAATCTACAAATTTGCTCTTGGTTGAAAATTCCGATAGAAATTTTACATCATTTTCGAGTACGTCATTGTACTTATCAAGCTGGGCTTCAAGGATCTCAAATGTTGCAATAGTGTCTGCCTCTGCAGAGTGTGCATTTTCTAGCTCTTTGTTGCAGTAAAATTTCAAAGCCGCACTTAATGTTCTTTGCTCCATTTTGTGAAAGATGTTCTGAATATCAACCAATTTTCTCTTTCTGAAATCAAAATTTACACCGGCCCTGAGAAACTCTTCTGCAAGCATGGGGACGTCAAATCTGATAGCATTATAACCTGCAAAGTCACAGCCAGACATCCACTGCGCCAGACTCTTAGCGACCTCTTTAAAGGTAGGACAGCCGGCAACATCCTCATTTGAGATCCCGTGAATATTTTGAGCTTCGGGAGATATAGGTATTGTAGGATTCAGCCTTCGGGTTTTTATCTCCTGATCCCCATTAGGCATAACTTTTAGTGCACTGATCTCTACAATTCTATCAGTTGCAACATTTAGTCCGGTGCTTTCAATATCAAAAAAGAGCAGCGGATTTTTAAGATTTAATTTCATTTTTGGTTTCTCCTATGCGCTTACCATCATTGGCATTATAAGTGCCAAAATCTCTTCGGCAGGGTCATTACTGCCGGAAGGGAGTATAAGTGCAGCTCTTGAAGGGTCTGATAGTTCAAGAGAAATGTCGTTATATGAAAGGTTAGAAAGTATCTCTATTAAAAATGTAGATTTAAAGCCAATCTCCATGGGATCGCCATCATACTGGCAGGTAAGTCTCTCATGTGCAGAAATTGAAAAATCAAGATCCTGAGCTGATATTACAAGCTGATTGAATGACAACTTAAGTTTGACAAGACTGCTGGCCTGATTTGAACAAACAGATACTCTTCGTGTACTGTTAAGAAAATCCTGACGGTTAATTATCAGTCTGTTAGTATTATTCTTTGGAATAACAGATTTGTAGGCAGGGTAGTTGCCCTCTACAAGGCGACAAACAAGTATAAATGATTCAAATTCAAAATATGCGTTCTTCTGATCAAAGAGGATTTTAACATCCTCTTCAACCTTGGAAAGAAGGTTCTTAAGAATTGATGACGGTTTTTTCGGAAGAATGAACGAAGATTTCTGCTCTGACTTTATGTCATGTCTTGTAAAGCAGACCAGTTTGTGTGCATCAGACGCAACCATAGTTGCAGACTCAATATCTATGTCAAAGTAAATGCCGTTCATTACAGGCCTGAGCTCCTCCTCGGCAGTAGCGTAGAGTGTTCTGTTTACTCCCTCAAGCAGTATTTGTGAATTAACGGTTATAGAAGTCCTGTCGCTTGAAATTGTTGCAATACTTGGATAGTCGTCTGCACCTGTGCAGGGTAGGGTAGAGTTTCCGTTTGCCCAGGTAATCTCAATTGAAGTCTGGTTTTCATTGGAACTAAACTCCAGCGGAATGTCTGCAAACTCTTTAAGTGAGTCTACAAGAAGCCTTGCAGGAATAGTAATTTCACCCTCCTCTTCTATGTTTTCAATAGGTAAAGAGGCTTTGAGGCTTGTCTCCAGATCGGAGGCAGTAATGTTTAGCTTTCCATCCCTTAAAACAAAGAGAAAATTGTCCAAAACAGGGATTGTATTCTTTGATGATATTACTCTTGAAACAGACAAGAGACGAGCTAAAAGCTCTGTGCTGGAAACTACAAACTTCATGTCCTTATATTTTTTACAAAGATAAAAAAAATAAGTTATGGCATATATTTTGATTTGGTTACTTCATAAAAAACTTTTAAAGACATGAAAAGAAATTTATTTCTCTATCTATTTTTGACAGTTTTGATCAGCGGTATTACTTCATTGGCCGTTATCAGCTACAGTTCTAAAAAATCATCAGTTTATTATTATCCGGAGAGTGACACACCTTTTATCAGGGCATCTTACTCTCCCCAAAATTTCCCTGATTTTACCTTTGCTGCCGAAAATGCCGTAAAAGCAGTAGTGCATGTTAAGGTTGTTAAAAAGTCAGCACCTCAGCCATATTCACTGTTCGACTTCTTTGGGTATGGTCAGCCTCAGACACCAAGATTGCAAGAGGGAGCAGGTTCGGGAGTCATAATTTCCAAAGATGGATACGTTGTTACAAACAACCACGTTATTGACGGAGCTGACGAAATTCAGGTAACTCTGGAAAATAACCAGTCATTTTCTGCAAAGCTTATTGGAGCAGATCCCGTAACAGACATTGCACTTTTAAAGATTGATGCTCAGAATCTGCCAATTTTATTGTACGGTGATTCAGATGCTTTAAGACTTGGTGAGTGGGTTCTTGCAATTGGTAACCCCTATAATCTAAGATCAACTATTACAGCAGGAATTGTTAGTGCAAAGGCTAGGAGCATCCCATCTTTTGAGGGAGATTTCAAAATAGAGGCATTTATCCAAACCGATGCTGCAGTAAACCAAGGCAACAGTGGGGGAGCCCTCATAAATACAAGGGGAGAACTTGTCGGGATCAATACTGCAATAGCATCAAGAACAGGCGCCTTTACAGGGTACTCTTTCGCAGTGCCTACTACTATTGTTAAAAAAGTGGTAGAAGATATCATGCAACATGGAGTCGTGCAAAGGGCAATGCTTGGAATATCTATGCAGGAGATTGATGGTAACCTCCAGAAAGAGAAGTGTCTGAAAACAACAAATGGTGTTTATATTGCAGAGGTTGTTAAAGGTAGTCCGGCAGACAAATCCGGCATTAGGGAGAATGATGTACTTGTCTCAGTAAACGGTGTACAGGTAAATTCTGCACCTGCCGTTCAGGAGCAGGTTTCAAAATACAGACCCAAAGATAAAATATCTGTAGATATTATCAGAGATGGTAAACAAAAGGAGTTTTCAGTTGTATTAGAGGGCAGAGATGCACAGATTGCAAAGCTGGAGGAGTCAAGAGCAGGCGTGCTAAAATTGTTTGGCGCCGAACTCAAAAATGCTTCTAATGAGACTCTTGAAAAACTTAGGTTGAAATCAGGTATTGAGGTTCTTTCGGTTTCTGCAGGTAAGTTGTACGAAGCCGGTGTTCGGGAGAATTTTGTTATTACTCACGTTAATCAAATGCCTGTTCGAAACATACAGGAACTGCAGTCTGTAATTCAGAGAAGTAGAAGATCGTTGCTCATAGAAGGAGTCTACCCTGACGGCAAAGTGGTATATTATGGTATGGGCATCTGATTTTTTTCAGCATGTGCCATTTTTTTATTAATTTTGCCGGATATTACCTATAATGTATAAATGAGACAACTAAAGATTACCAAATCTATTACAAACAGAGAGAGCGCATCTCTTGATAAATATCTTCAAGAGATTGGTAGGGAGGAACTTATAACAGTAGAAGACGAAGTTGAATTAGCTCAGAGAATACGAAAAGGAGATCAGGAGGCCCTTGAAAAACTAACAAGGGCCAACCTTCGTTTCGTTGTATCTGTAGCTAAACAATATCAAAATCAGGGGTTAAGTCTGCCTGACTTAATAAACGAAGGTAACCTTGGTCTGATCAAAGCAGCAGAGAAGTTTGACGAGACCAGAGGATTCAAGTTTATCTCTTATGCTGTTTGGTGGATAAGACAATCAATATTACAGGCTCTTGCCGAACAATCAAGAATTGTCAGATTACCACTTAATCAGGTTGGGTCCCTCAACAAAATCAACAAAGCACTTTCAAAGTTCGAACAGGAGAACGAAAGAATGCCATCATCAGAAGAGCTGGCAGAGATTCTTGATATTCCAAAAGAGAAGATTGCTGATACTCTCAGGGTTTCCGGCAGACATGTCTCAGTTGATGCTCCGTTTGTTGACGGAGAAGATAATAACCTTCTTGATGTACTCGTAAACAGTGACTCTCCAAATGCAGACAGAGGCCTTGTTAACGAGTCTCTTAACAAAGAAATTGAAAGAGCACTGTCAACCTTAACCGAACGGGAGAGAGATATTGTAAAATATTTCTTCGGTATCGGCACCAGTGAAATGACACTGGAAGAGATTGGGGAGTACTTCGGACTTACCCGTGAGAGGGTACGTCAAATCAAAGAGAAGGCTATACGAAGACTCAGGCACAGTGCAAGAAGTAAACTTCTTAAATCTTACCTCGGATAACCAAAACAAACACTCAATACACATGAAAAAATTCTTTTATATGGCACTTGCTGCCGGGGTACTTTTTACCTCTTGCACGGGAAAGAAGGCGGATGTTAATCCACTTTTGGCCGAATGGAATTCACCTTTCGGAATACCTCCTTTTGAGGAGATAAAGCTCGATCACTATATGCCGGCATATCTCCATGCTATGGAGGTGCACAGAGCTGAAATTGACGCAATTGTGAACAATTTAGAGGCTCCGTCTTTTGACAATACAATTGTTGCCTATGACAACGCAGGAGCTCTTTTAAATAAGATTTCTCCGGTATTTTCAAGTCTCAATTCGGTAAATGCCAGCCCTGAAGTATTGGCTTTAGCCAAAGAACTTTCTCCATTGACAAGCAAACACTATAACGAGATCAGCCTCAACGGAGGTCTATTTCTTAGAGTTAAAGCTGTTCATGATATGAAAGATTCTCTGAATCTGGACGAAGAACAAATGAGGCTTCTGACAGAGATGTACAAAGGTTTTGTTAGAAGTGGTGCAGAACTTGCTGAAGATAAGAAAGAGGAACTTAAAAAAATTAATGCAGAAATTTCTGCTCTCCAACTTGCATTTGGACAAAATCTTCTTGCAGAGACAGATGGTTTTAAACTTGTGATTGATAACGAAGCAGATCTTGCAGGTTTGTCAGAAGCCTTAAAAACCGCTGCTGCAAAAAGAGGCGAAAAAGATTCAATATATAACGGAAAATGGGTTTTTGGACTTGATAACCCAAGTATAATTCCATTTCTTCAGCAATCTGAAAAGAGAGAGCTAAGAAAAGAGATACTAAACGCATACCTCAACAGGTGCAACAATAATAATGAGTATGATAACAAAGAGGTTATAGCAAAACTTGTTGATCTAAGACTTCAGAGAGCAAAAATACTTGGATTTGAATCTTTTGCTGACTATCAACTTGAAAGCAGAATGGCAAAAACGCCTGCAGCTGTTTACAATTTGCTTAACCAGCTTTGGAAACCTGCTCTTGCTTCTGCCAAGAGAGAGCTTGCCGACATGAATCAGGTTGTAAAAGCCAATGGTGATAAAATTGACAAGCTTGAAGCATCTGACTGGAGATTCTACTTCGAAAAGGCAATGGCAAGTAAATTTAACCTAAGCGACGATCAGTTGCGCCCTTACTTTATGATTGATAATGTAAGAGATGGTATTTTCTATGTAGCAAACAGCCTTTATGGAATCACCTTTACACAAATTGAAAATGTTCCGCTTCCTCATTCTGAGGCAACAGCATTTGAATGTAAAGATGCTGACGGTACGCACCTCGGAATTCTGTTTATGGATATGTTTGCCCGTCCGGGCGCAAAAAGAGGTGGTGCATGGTGCAGCGGTTTCCGCTCACAGGTTTACAAAGATGGTGAAAGAGTAGCGCCACTTGTAACCATCGTGGGTAATTTCACAAGACCTTCGGGAGACAAACCGGCTCTTTTAAGTACAGATGAGGTTGAAACCTTCTTCCACGAATTCGGTCACGCCCTTGCAAGCCTGTTGAAAGATGTACGCTATTACGGAGTAGGTGGAATGACAAGAGATTTTGTTGAACTTCCTTCTCAAATTATGGAGCATTGGGCATTCGAGCCACAAGTGCTTAAAGTATATGCAAAACACTTTGAGACCGGCGAAGTTATTCCGCAGGAGTTGATAGACAAAATGGAAAAAGCAGGTAAATATGGTCAGGGCTTTGCTACAACCGAGTATCTTGCCGCTTCATTCCTTGATATGGATTTCCACATTCTTAAGTCTATTCCTGAAAATCTGGATGTTCTAAAATTTGAAGAGAACTCAATGAATAAACTTGGGCTGATTTCTCAAATACCTCCAAGATACAGAAGTACATATTTCAGCCATACATTTGGTGGCGGCTATACTGCCGGCTACTACTCTTATATTTGGGCTGAGGTTCTTGACAGCGATGCATATCAGGCTTTTGTTGAGACAGGCGATATATTTAACAAAGAGGTTGCGGCTAAATTCCGTAAGGAGGTTCTTGCAAGAGCCGGTCAGGATGAGGCTATGAAACTCTATGTTAACTTCCGCGGTTCAGAACCCGGAATTGGCGCTCTTCTTAAAAACAGAGGTCTAAAATAGAAACTGTTTTATACTTTTTACATATAGAGGGCACCCAAAAAGGTGCCCTTTTTTATTATCTTTGCCGGGAAACTTCATAAAAATGAAATATTATCTTTGCCTAATTAATAATACCTGATACTTTATGACAAATTTCTGGAATGCAATTGGTAGCGGAATTGTTTCGTTCAGCAACTGGATTTGGGGCATGCCCCTTTTCTTACTGTTAATAGGAGGTGGTCTCTACTTCCTGATTTATTCCGGATTTGTGCCATTCAGGTATTATGTAAAAGCCTTGAAATCACTTAAGGGGGGCAAAGACAAGGATGCTCCTGGTCAGATTAGTTCATTTGAGGCACTGACAAGCGCAATAGCAGCAACTGTTGGAATGGGAAATATCTCCGGAGTGGCGGTTGCTTTGACAATGGGTGGTCCCGGTGCAATATTCTGGATGTGGGTTAGTGCCATAGTGGGTATGGCTACCAAGTTCTTTGAAGGAACTCTGACTATTATGTTTAAAGGTAAAGACTCCGCAGGAGAGTATCAGGGAGGTCCCATGTATATGATTACCAAGGGTCTGGGAGAAAAGTGGAGACCTATGGCCGTTTTCTTCTCAATATTTGGCCTTATAGGCACCCTATGTCTTATGCAGGCCAATCAGCTTACTGAAGCAATTACAACTGTAGTAACAACACCAGCAGGAATAGAAAACACCCTGCTATTAAGGTTAATAATCGGGATTATAATATGTTTGTTAGTTTCAATTGTGGTTCTGGGAGGTATTAAAAGAATATCCAAAGTATCAGCAAGAGTTGTACCTGTAATGGTAGCTATGTACTTTGTTCTTGTTGCATATATTGTTCTCACAAATCTTCCTGTTGTACCTGAGGTTTTTGCCTCAATTTTTGGGGGAGCGTTTGATTTACAGGCCGGAGCAGGTGGGCTTGCCGGTACAGCAATTGTAATTGGAGCAAGAAGAGCTGCTTTTGTGAATGAAGCCGGTGTAGGTACTGCCTCAATGATGCATGGAGCATCTAAGAATAGCGAACCTGTTAAAGAGGGACTTGTTGCTATGATAGGACCTTCAATAGACTCCGGTTTAGTTTGCACATTAACTGCTCTTGCAATTTTAATAAACGGCACATATGATACTGAGCAGATAAGAGGCATAGAGGTAGCACTGGGCTCATTTGAGGCCTCAATTCCGGGACTGGGTCACTATTTGCTTATGATTATGGTTGTGATTTTTGCATTCTCAACTATGTTTTCATATTCCTACTACGGTGTAAAATGTACAAACTTTCTAATCGGAGCAAAATACGCCAATTATTATAATTATTTTTTCTTGATAATGCTTGTAGTAGGAGCTGTGATTTCACTTGATGTTGTTGTTGGAGTTATCGACAGTGCTTATGCACTCATGGCTATTCCAACTATGTTTACTTTGCTTATTTTATCTCCCAAGGTTAAAAAGGAGATGAAGAGATATTTTTCAAAATAGAATAAAAAATGAATCCTGAACAGTTGATATCCCAAAAAGTTAAAGAGGCCATAGTGTCACTCTACGGAGTTGATCCTGAATTGAGTTTAATTCAGACACAGGCCACCAGAAAAGAATTCGAAGGTGACATTACGGCTGTGATGTTTCCCTTACTTAAAATTTCCAAAAAATCACCTGAACAAACCGGCGAGGATATTGGTAATTTTATAAGGACAAACTGTCCTGATGTAGAAAATTATAATGTTGTCAAAGGTTTTCTTAATATAAAACTATCCTGGAAATACTGGTTTTCTGTATTCTCGGTTATTGCATCTACTGAAGATTTTGGACAACAGCCTGAATCGGGTAAAACAGTTATGGTTGAATTTTCTTCCCCTAACACAAATAAACCGTTACACCTTGGCCACATTAGAAACAATCTTTTGGGTTGGTCTGTTGCAAAAGTTCTTGAAGCAAACGGCCACAATGTTTTAAAAGTGAACTTGGTAAACGACAGAGGCATTCATATTTGTAAGTCCATGATTGCCTGGCAAAAACTAGCAAACGGGGAGTCACCAGACAGCTCAGCGATTAAAGGAGACCATCTTGTTGGAAAATACTATGTAGCCTTTAATAATATTCTCAAAAAACAGATAGAAGAGATTAAAGCAAAAGGGGTTAGCGAAGATGAGGCCGAGAAAAGTGCTCCCATACTTAAAGAGGCACAGGAGATGCTTGTCAAATGGGAAAATGGAGATAATGACGTAGTGGGTCTTTGGAAAATGATGAACTCATGGGTTTATGCTGGATTTGATAAAACGTACAGCAGATTGGGAGTGTCGTTTGAAAAAACCTATTATGAGTCTGAAACTTACCTGCTTGGAAAAGCGCTTGTTGGAGAGGGACTTAAAAAAGGAGTTTTTTATCAGAAAGAGGATGGTTCTGTATGGTGTGATCTTACTCCGGATGGGCTGGATGAAAAGTTGTTGTTAAGAGCCGATGGCACATCAGTTTATATGACTCAGGACTTGGGAACTGCACATCAAAGATTTTCGGAATATAACCTTAATGAACACATTTATGTTGTTGGTAATGAGCAAAATTACCATTTTCAGGTTCTGAAGCTTCTTCTTAAAAAGCTAGGTTTTGAATGGGCCGAAAACATATATCACCTCTCATATGGC
>Ga0351962_1073_pt1 | contig 28188 bp, 20 predicted proteins | sample TotcelT113001N13_FD_205805 | JGI IMG/M metagenome (GOLD analysis project Ga0351962, IMG submission 205805) | Enriched cells from coal bed in the Powder River Basin, Montana, United States - Total cells T11 rep3 HSBNCT.T11.300.1.N13 ...
GCTTGCAGGGACCATCCAGGGCGTTTTTCAGGCCGGCGCAAAGGAAGTGCACATGCGCCCGGCCTACAACGCGCCGGATGCGGTTGAGCCCGGCAAGGGCCGCCGGGCAATAATGGCCATAGACGGCCATTTGGAGCGGGTTGCCCAATATGCTGACCCGGATTCTGAGCAGCACAGGGCTGCGGTGGAGTGGATTCGCGGCCAACTGGGACTTACCAGCCTGTCCTTTCAGCGCATTGACGACATGGTCAAGGCAATCGGAATAGAAAAAAGCAGACTTTGCACCCATTGCTGGGATGCATCCAGCTATTTCTAAAAAAAGCAAAAACCGCTGCCTTAATAAGCGATTTCAAGGAGAGAAAGATGCCCAAAAGAGATGACCTGCACAAAGTTCTCATAATCGGTTCAGGCCCCATTGTAATAGGCCAGGCATGCGAGTTCGACTATTCCGGCACCCAGGCCTGCAAGGCTCTGCGCGGCCTTGGCTATTCCATTGTGCTGGTCAACTCCAATCCTGCCACAATAATGACGGATCCGGGCATTGCAGACGCCACCTACATCGAGCCGCTGACCGTTGAAAGCCTTGAGCGCATAATCGCCAAGGAAAAGCCCGATGCCATCCTGCCCAACCTGGGAGGTCAGACAGGCCTTAACCTCTCGGCAGAGCTTTCCCGCAAAGGCATTCTGGAAAAATACGGCGTGCAGATAATCGGGGTGCAGGAGGATGCCATAAAGAGGGGCGAGGACAGGGAGGCATTCAAGCAGACAATGGACAGCCTGGGCATAGAAATGCCTAAAAGCAAAATCGCCACAAGCGTGGAGCAGGCCGTGGCAATCGCCCAGGAGCTTGGTTTTCCGGTGGTGGTGCGGCCCGCCTACACAATGGGCGGCACGGGCGGCGGCATGGTTTTCAATGTTGAGGAGCTTGAAACAATAGCCTCGCGGGGCATTGCCGCAAGCCTTGTCAACCAGGTGCTCATCGAAGAATCCGTGCTGGGCTGGGAGGAGCTTGAGCTTGAGGTGGTGCGGGACGCCAAGAACCAGCTCATAACAGTGTGCTTTATTGAAAATGTGGATGCAATGGGTGTCCACACGGGCGATTCCTTTTGCACGGCCCCCATGCTCACCATAAGCCCGGACTTGCAGAAAAAACTTCAGGATTACTCATACGCAATTGTTTCGGCCATCGGTGTGATAGGCGGAACCAACATACAGTTTGCCCATGACCCAAAAACAGGCCGCGTGGTGGTGATTGAAATAAACCCCCGCACCTCCCGCTCATCGGCTCTGGCCTCCAAGGCAACCGGCTTTCCCATTGCCTACATATCAAGCCTTCTGGCAGCAGGCCTCACCCTGGATGAAATCCCATACTGGCGGGATGGAACCCTGGAAAAGTACACCCCGTCAGGGGACTATGTGGTGGTGAAGTTCCCCAGATGGGGCTTTGAGAAGTTTCCCGGAGCAGTTGACCAGCTCGGCACCCAGATGCGGGCCGTGGGCGAGGTCATGTCCATCGGCAAGAATTACAAGGAGGCCCTGCAAAAGTCCATCCGCTCCCTTGAAACAGGCCGCTATGGATTGGGCTTTGCGGCGGATTTCAATTCCAGAAGCAAGGATGAGCTTCTGGACAGACTTTCCGTTGCAACCTCCGAGCGCCAGTTCATACTTTACGAGGCCCTGCGAAAGGGCGCGACTCTTGACGAGCTTTTTGCCAAAACCCACATCAAACACTGGTTTTTGAATCAGATGAAGGAGCTTGTGGAGCTTGAGGAAAAAATCCTTTCCTTTGCCGGCAAGACCCTGCCTGATGATCTGCTGATCGCGGCCAAGAAGGACGGCTTTTCCGACAAGTACCTGGCCAAAATTCTTCAGGCCGATGAAGCAGCCCTGCGCCGGAGGCGCATAAAACTGGGCTTGGCCGAGGCCTGGGACGCCATTCCGGTTTCCGGCGTTGAGAACGCGGCATACTACTACTCCACCTACAACGCGCCGGATGCGGTTGAGCCCGGCAAGGGCCGCAAGATAATGGTTCTCGGCGGCGGGCCAAACCGCATAGGCCAGGGCATAGAGTTTGACTACTGCTGCGTCCATGCGGTTCTCTCCATGCGGGAGCAGGGTTTTTCCTCCATAATGATAAACTGCAACCCTGAAACCGTTTCAACGGATTACGACACCTCCGACCGGCTCTATTTTGAGCCATTGGTTGTGGAGGATGTGCTTGCCATCTATGAAAAGGAAAAGCCCGAAGGCGTGGTGGTGCAGTTCGGCGGCCAGACTCCCCTGAACATTGCCCAGGAGCTTGAGGAAGCGGGCGTGAAGATTCTTGGAACCCCCCCAGGCGCCATTGATCTGGCCGAAGACCGGGACCGCTTCCGCAAAATGATGGAAAAGTTAAATATCCCCATGCCTGAAGCAGGCATGGCCTCCAACCTTGAGGAGGCTGTCGCTGTTGCAGGGCAGATAGGCTTTCCGCTGATGGTGCGGCCAAGCTATGTTCTTGGCGGCAGGGGCATGGAGGTGGTTTACGACCTCCAGATGCTTGAGCACTATGTGAAGAAGGCGACCGGCGTGACGCCTGAAAGGCCCATCCTGATAGACCGCTTTCTGGACAATGCCATAGAGGCCGAGGCGGACGCCCTTTCTGACGGCAAGGATGTCTTTGTCCCTGCGGTCATGGAGCACATAGAGCTTGCGGGCATCCATTCGGGAGATTCCGCCTGCGTCATACCGCCCATCAGCATTCCTGAAAGGCATCTTTCCACCATCCGGGAATACACCAAAACAATCGCCCAGGCCCTTGGCGTTGTGGGCCTCATGAATATGCAGTACGCCATTTGTGCAGACCGGGTCTATGTGCTTGAGGCAAATCCGCGGGCCTCCCGAACTGTTCCGCTTGTGTCCAAGGTCTGCAATGTTTCAATGGCAAGGCTGGCAACCCGGCTCATGCTTGGCGAAAGCCTTGAAAGCCTTGGGCTTAATAACCGCCGGATAAGCCATTTCGGAGTGAAGGAAGCGGTGTTCCCCTTTAACATGTTCCCGGAGGTTGACCCGGTTTTGGGGCCGGAAATGCGCTCCACGGGCGAGGTCCTGGGCATGGCCGACACCTTTGGCCTTGCCTATTTCAAGGCCGAGGAGGCAGCCGGGCAGAGGCTGCCCGTTTCAGGCGCGGTGCTTTTCACGGTCACAGACCCCAACAAGGCACAGGCCCTTGAAGCAGCCCGCCGTCTGGCGGCCCTTGGTTTTACGATTGTGGCCACAGAGGGAACCGCCGCCTATTTTACCGGCAATGGGCTTGCCGCCCGCGCCATCAAAAAGCTCCACGAAGGCAGGCCCAACATTGCAGATGCAATCAAAAACGGCGAGATTCAGCTTGTCATCAACACTCCTGCGGACCGCACAAGCCAGCATGACGACTCCTACATCCGCAAGACAGCCATAAAGTACAAGGTTCCCTACATCACCACAACAGCGGCGGCCATCGCAGCGGCAAGGGGCATTGCAGAGCAGGAGGGCCAGACCCGGCCGCCGACATCTTTGCAGGAGTATCATCAGCGCATTTGCTAGTGTCCTGTCCGGAAAGTTTTATGCCAATTGAGGATTTTGCGCTGTGATGGTTTCATAAAAAAACAGTGCATACCAACCATTGTATCCGGAAAAGACTTCATGGAGCTGGAGCGCGGAATCCGTTCTCCCAAAAGCAGCCAGGGGCTTGCCCGGCGTGCTGGAACCATTCTTTCCCCGGCAAACGGAAAGGCCGTGGAGCAAGTGGCCAAGGGGCAGGCTTGCAGACTCATCCAGGTCCGGTCGGCCCCTTGTTTTGGCTTGCCGGCCTCTCTACCGGACAGGCCTTGATTTACAAAAAAAAATGCCCTACGGTTATGCTCATGGGATATGTATTTGACTCTCAAGATGCCGGGCTTCATGAAGGCTGGCTCGCAAGGCCTGAAAACCGCCGGTTCCTTGATCTGGAAAAGGCGCTTGTGGGCGGGTTTGTTCAAGGTCTGCCCGGAAGGCGCCTGTTGGAAATAGGCTGCGGAAGCGGCTGGTTTCTGGAGCATTTTCTGGGCATGGGCCTTTCGGTTTCGGGTATTGATCCATCCCCGCAGATGCTGGATCGGGCCAGGACCCGCCTGCGCGGCAGGGCGGATCTGCACCTTGGCTACGGTGAGGACCTTCCCTTTGACGACAACAGCTTTGACATTGCGGTTCTGGTGACAGCCCTGGAATTTGTTTCCGATCCTGCCAAGGTGCTGGCCGAGGCTGCCAGGGTTGCAAAGGACCGCGTTGTTATAGGCTTTTTGAACCGTTATGCGCTTAAAGGCATTGAGCGGCGAATCAAAAGCGCATTTTCGCCGGATATTTTTTCCCATGCCCATTTCTTTTCCCTTTGGGAGATCAAGGATCTTGTCCGCCAAGTGCTGGGAAGCGTTCCCATGCAGTGGAAAAGCTCCGGGCATCTGCCTGCCATTGCAGGCCGCGTGAGCCAGGCCCTGGAAATTCCGCCCCTGTCAGGCTCCCCCTTTGGAACCTTCATTGCTCTTGAAGCCCAGTGCGTGCCCCGCTTTCGGGCAACCCCGCTCAAACTGCGGGAAAAGGCAGCCAAGGCAAACGGCCTTGTAATCCAAACCCGCTCTGCATCCAAGGCAAGGTCTTATCATGGAAGCGCTTTTGTATGAAAAGCTCGATGACCAGAAGGTGCGCTGCAACCTCTGCCAGCACCGCTGCCTCATAGCCAGCGGCAAGAGGGGCCTTTGCGGTGTGCGCGAAAACCGGGGCGGGGTTCTGGAAAGCCTTGTGTATGCAAAGCTTGTGGCAAAACATGTTGACCCCATTGAAAAAAAACCCCTTTTCCATGTTCTGCCCGGCTCTTTGAGCTATTCCATAGCCACCGTGGGCTGCAATTTTTCCTGCCGATTCTGCCAGAACGCAAACATCGCCCAACTGCCTAAAGACCACAACGGCCGCATTGTGGGCGAGCATTTTCCGCCGGAAAAGGTTGTGCAGGAGGCCATCATCTCCGGCAGCAAAACCATTGCCTACACCTACACGGAGCCCACCGTTTTTTTTGAATATGCCCTGGATACTGCCAAACTTGCCCGCAAAAAGGGCCTGCGAAATGTTTTTGTGACAAACGGCTATGCCACACCAGAGGCTGTTATGCTTGCGGGGCCTTACCTGGACGCTGCCAATGTGGACCTGAAGGCCTTTAACAAGCCTTTTTACAAGGACCTGGTGGGCGCAAAGCTTGAAAAGGTGCTTGAAACCATAAAATGCCTTTCCCAGGCAGGTGTTTTTCTGGAAATAACAACCCTGCTTATCCCCCAGGCCAATGACGACCCAAAGGAGCTTGCCGACCTGGCTGCCTGGATAGTTGATAATTTAGGCCCCCAAACCCCCTGGCATATAAGCCGCTTTCACCCCACCTACAGGCTTACGGATCGCGGCCCCACACCCCTGCAAAGCCTTCTGGATGCCCGGCAGATAGGAAAAGATGCCGGACTTTACCATGTTTACACGGGCAACATCCCCGGCCAGGGGGGAGAGGAAACCCTGTGCCACAACTGCGGCCATCTCCTCATTGACAGGGTGGGATACCGCATTCTTGCAAACAACCTTGCCAAAGGTGGCACCTGCCCATCCTGCCAAACAAAGGCCGCAGGGATTTGGGAGTAGGGCGGGGGGCAATTTTGCGGCCAGCCCCAATTTAAGAAAAAAATATAAACAGGGCATTTTGCCGCCGGCGATATGCAGGCTTTTGCCTGCACTTTGAAGAACATAAGACCCAAAAAAACAGGAATAGAAATATGGCGCCAAAGAAGAAGGCTCAACCAAAACGGCCTATTGAATCATACGAGCACACGGACAAGCAGAGGGTGAACAATCCGCCCGTGGGGCTGGTAACGCCTGAAACAGACCCGGATTTTGGGGCCAAAAAAATCTATGCCTACGACCCCCACCTGGACCCGCAACTGCAATGGGCGGGCAAGGCGGAGCATACATCCTTTGCGGTTCCCACGGTTTCGCTTCATGTGCACGAGCGCATAGACCCGCGCACAATTATCGAGGCAGCTAAAAAGCAAAACGGCCAGGGCGGCAGGCCAAAGCAGGTATCTCTTTTCGAGGTGGAGAGCAAGGAACCCCTGCGCCAGGCAATAGACTTTTACAAACACGCCCACGGGTGGAGCAACCGGCTGGCCGCTGGCGACAGCCTGCTTGTCATGAACTCGCTGCTGGAAAAGGAGGGCATGGCAGGCAAGGTGCAGATGATTTACATTGACCCGCCCTACGGCATAAAATACGGCTCCAACTTTCAGCCTTTTGTTAACAGGCGCGATGTGAAAGACGGCAGGGACGAGGACCTAACCGCCGAGCCGGAGCAGATTCGCGCCTTCCGCGACACCTGGGAGCTTGGCATCCACTCCTACCTTTCCTACCTGCGCGACCGCCTGCTTCTGTCCCGTGAACTGCTCACCGAAAGCGGGAGCATCTTTGTGCAGATAAGCGATGAGAATGTCCACCATGTGCGGGAATTGATGGATGAGGTTTTTGGGGCAGGGAATTTTGTGAGCCAGATTTCGTTTAGAACAACAGCAGCGCGTGCAGGTGGTCTGCTTGATAATATTTCCGATTATACAGTCTGGTATGCAAAAAATAAGGCTCAAACCAAGTATAGGCAGATGTTTGTGTTTAGGTCCCTTGAGACAGAGAGCAATTACGATTGGATCGAAAGGGACGGCAACGGCTTTCAACTATCAGAATTGGAGCGTTGGACTCCGCAAGACAAGCTGGCAGGTAGAAAGTATGTACTTGATAATCTTACATCACAAGGCCACACAGAAAGCGGCAGCTTCCAGTTTGAATACGAGACAAAGAGTTTTTCTCCAAATCAAGGCCGTCACTGGTCAACGACCGATTTAGGCTTGAGAAGGCTATGTGCCGCAGAGCGCTTGCAGGTCAAGGGCAAAAACCTTTTTTATCGTCGTTATTTAGACGACTATCCTGTCCGGGCGATTCCAAACTCTTGGGATGATACTGCATCTGGTGGCTTTCTCAAAGGAGATAGCAAGGTCTATGTTGTGCAAACAAATGCTCTTGTCATCCAACGCTGCCTTCTCATGACCACCGACCCCGGCGACCTTGTATTTGACCCCACCTGCGGAAGCGGCACAACGGCCTATGTTGCCGAGCAGTGGGGCAGGCGCTGGATAAGCTGCGACACCTCGCGGGTGGCCCTTACGCTTGCAAAACAGCGGCTCATGACAGCGGTTTTCGACTACTACGAGCTTGCTCACCCCGGCGAGGGCGTGGGCAGCGGCTTTAGGTACAAAACCGTGCCCCATGTAACCCTTAAATCCATTGCCAACAACCCGGAAATAAGGGAAGGCATGACCCGCGAGCAGATAGATGCTGCCATTGCCCGCCATGCCCCCCAGGAAACCCTTTTTGACCAGCCCTTTGCAGACAGAAAAAAGACCCGCGTGAGCGGCCCTTTCACAGTGGAGGCCGTGCCCGCCCCGGCCGTGAAAACGGTGGAGGAGATACTTAAAGGTGCGCCGCAGCCTTCGGATGCTTCCATTGCCCGCTCCGGCGAAACCCTGCGCCAGGGCGAATGGCGCGATGAGCTTCTTCTTTCAGGTATCCGCGGCAAGGCGGGCCAGCACATACGCTTTGCCCGGCTGGAGCCTTTGCCCGGCTGCCGCTGGCTGCACGCAGACGGCGAGAGCCGCCCCAATGACGAAGGCAGAAATTCAATCCGCGAGTCTGGCGCTGCATCCGCTGCCCAGCGCATAGTGGTTTCATTCGGCCCGGAGTACGCTCCGCTGGAGCAGCGGCAGGAGGAGGCCCAGACCCTTGTTCCCAAGCCCAGGCTCATTGTGTTTGCAGCCTTTCAGTTCGACCCGGAGGCGGCCAAGGACATTGACGAAACCAACTGGCCTGGGGTTACGCTGCTAAAGGCGCAGATGAACGCGGACCTGCTGACAGACGACCTCAAAAAGAAGCGGGCCAGTAACGAATCTTTCTGGCTCATCGGCCAGCCGGATATTCAGATGGAAAAGATTTCCAAGGGGGAACACAAGGGCAGGCTGAAAGTTTCCGTGCAAGGCTTTGACTACTACAACACCAAGACCGGCGGTATTGAATCCGGCGGACAGGACAAGATAGCCGTCTGGATGCTGGATACCGACTATGACGGCCGCAGCCTTTATCCGCGGCAGGTTTTCTTTCCCCTGGCCGGAGAAAAGGACGGCTGGGCGCGGCTGGCCAGAAACCTCAAGGCTGAAATTGATCCGGAACTTATCGAGGCCTACCGCGGCACGGTTTCGCTGCCCTTTGAGCCGGGGGCGCATGGCCGCATCGCCGTAAAAATTGTGGATGACCGGGGCATAGAGAGCCTCAAGGTGATGGAGGTGCAGTAATGGCAAGCACAACCATTGACCGCCTCATCATAAGCTCGCCCTACGATGAGCCTAAAGAGCACTGGCACTATGAGCGCGAAACACGCACCTTCCACAGGGTGCAGGGCAGGCGTCCGGCTGGCTATGTCGTTGCTTCGGCCGATTCCAAGGCTTTTGATGAACCGGGCATCTTTGTGGAGATTCCGCTTGTAAACCAGATCCGGCCGCGTGTGGCCTCCTGGCGGGCTGCCGGGTATCCGGGCGTTTCAGGCATAACCAAGCGGCTGCTCAACCACTGGCAGGACCCGGAGGAGTTTGACGGGCGGCGTTTTTTCTTTTGCCAGCTTGAGGCAATGGAAACGCTTATATGGCTGACCGAGGCCCCTGCTGCCGAACGGGTGGGCATAGAGATTCCCGGAGACAACGGAGACTTTGTTCGGCAATGCTGCAAAATGGCGACCGGGTCCGGCAAGACCATTGTAATGGCCATGACCATTGCCTGGCAGGTCTTAAACAAGGCGGCCAGCCCAAAGGACGCACGGTTTTCCAAAAATGTGCTGGTTATCGCACCCGGGCTTACCGTTAAAAGCCGCCTGGCTGTGCTGGAACCGGCTGGCATTGGCAATTATTACGAGGCGTTTAAAATTGTGCCTTCTTCCCTTATGGACAGCCTGCGGCAGGGCAGGGTGCTGATTCGCAACTGGCACGCCCTGGCCTGGGACAGCGAGGAGCAGATAAAAAAACGGCGCAGTGTGGACAAGCGCGGTGCCAAAAGCGACGAGGCCTATACCCGCGAGGTGCTTGGCGAATTGGCAGGCGCCCGGAACCTGCTGGTGATAAATGACGAGGCCCACCATGCCTGGCGGGTTAATTGGGATGCAGAGGGCAAGTATCTGCGAGCCCGTGACCTTAAAGACAGCGCCGAGGAGGCCACTGTATGGATAGGCGGCCTGGACAGGCTTCAACGCTGCCGAGGCATTTTGACCTGCTACGACTTTTCCGCAACACCCTTTACGCCTTCCGGCAAAAAGAGCAGAGAAGAGGCCCTTTTTGGCTGGATTGTAAGTGATTTCGGCCTGAATGACGCCATAGAATCGGGATTGGTGAAGACCCCGCGCGTGGTGGTTCGTGATGACGCCGTGCCCGATGCGAAAACCTACAAGTCGCGCCTGTACCACATATACAATGACCCTGATGTCAAAGACGACCTGAACCGGCCGGCAAAGCCGGAGGAACCCCTGCCGGACCTGGTGCTTAATGCCTACTACCTTCTGGGCTATGACTGGCGTGAGGCTTTGAAGGACTGGAACAAGAAAGGGCAGCCTACTCCGCCGGTGATGATAACCGTTGCCAACCGCACCGAAACCGCGGCGCGTGTAAAACACGCCTTTGATATGCGGCGCATACATATTGACGAATTGTGTGATCCCGAGCGGGTGCTGCACATTGACTCAAAGGTGTTGAGCCAGGCCGAGGCCCAGGAAGAAACCGCCGAGCCGGTGACAACAACCAATCAAGACGATGATGAGGACCAGGACAATTCCCCGGTCGAGCGCAAGCTGACCAAGGCCGAGCAGGCGGAGTTGCTGCGGCAGATTGTGGATACAGTGGGCAAGGCAGGCAAACCGGGAGAAAAAATCCAGAAGGTGATCTCTGTGGGTATGCTTTCCGAAGGCTGGGACGCAAAAACCGTGACGCATATCATGGGCCTGCGGGCCTTTTCATCTCAACTGCTGTGCGAGCAGGTTGTGGGGCGGGGATTGCGGCGGACATCCTACGACCTTAATCCGGAAACCGGGCTGTTTGATGCCGAATATGTCAACATTTTCGGTGTGCCTTTCACCTTTCTGCCGCACGAGGGCGGTCAGGACGGGCCTCCTCCTCCGCCAAAGCCGAAAACGGTTGTGGAGCCTGACCCGGCCAAGGGCGGGTTTGCCATTCATTGGCCCAATGTGGTGCGGATAGACCGCGTATTTCAACCCGCCCTGACGCTCGATTTGGAAAAGGTGCACCCCTTGGAGCTGGATGCAGCCCAGACGCCCCAAGTGGCCGAGCTGGCCCCTATATTGGATGGCAAGCCCGATGTGACAAAAATAAACCGCATAGAACTGGAAAACCTGGCTCGCGAGTTTCGCACCCAGCGCATCATCTTTGAAGCTGCGCGGGATGTGTTCGACCAGATGAAGCACACCTGGAAGGGAAGCCGGGAGGTGCTGCTGGCGCAGTTGGTGCAGATAGTGGAGCGATTCATCGGCACAGACCTCATTCATATTTTGCCGCCCCTGTTTTATCAGGACGATTTTCGGCGGCGGCTTATAATAACGCTAAATATGTCGCGGGTGGTGCAGCATATTTGGGAGGCCGTGCGCCAGGAGAACACGGAAAGGCTGACCCCTGTATTCGACCGCGATCACCCCATACGGGCTACCGGCGAGATGCGCACCTGGTACACGGGCAAACCCTGCGAGCGAACGAAAAAATCCCATATCAATGTCTGCGTGTACGACAGTACCTGGGAGGCATCGGACGCATTTGCCCTTGATGATTCGGATGCTGTCGGCGCATGGGTGAAAAACGATCACCTCGGATTTGAGATTTTTTATGTTTATAGGGGCGTGGTGCGTAAATACCGGCCTGACTTTTTGGCTCGTCTTGCAAACGGAAAAATGCTTGTGCTTGAAACCAAAGGACAGGATACAGAGCAGGACAAGGTAAAGCGCCGTTACTTGGAAGAATGGACTCAAGCGGTAAATGCTCACGGCGGCTTTGGTCAATGGTATGCTGCTGTTGCCAGGAACCCGGGAGAAATTCTTGATATTCTTATGGCTCATGGGATGGATGGAGCATAAAACTGCAAGTCACTTGCAGTGGATGCTACAACCCAAGTTCCTGTAGGCGAATAGTTATCATTATCTAAAGTTTTTTGAGGGGAGGAGCAGGAGGGGAACTTTTTTCCAAAAAAGTTCCCCTCCTGCATTTTTATTTTTACTCCTGCTTTTTTGCTCTTGCTAGTTTTTTATCTTTCCTTTCTCTATTCTTTTTTTCCGCTGTTTCACTCTTCTTTTCTGCTTATTTTTCCTTTTCCAGTCTTACGGAGATGGACCTGGCGTGGGCGGTCAGGTTTTCGGTTTCGGCAAGGAGCATTATGTCCTGGGCGTCTTTGGCAAAGGCCTCTGCCGAATAGGAGAGCAGGCTGGACTTTTTGGTGAAGTGCTCCACCGAGAGGGCGGACGAGAAGCGGGCCGTGCCTGCTGTGGGCAGAACATGGTTTGGGCCTGCGATGTAGTCGCCCACTGGTTCCGGGGTGTGGTGGCCCATAAAGATTGCCCCTGCATGGCGGATTTTGGGGAAGAGGGCAAAGGGGTCGGCAACTGCCAGTTCCAGGTGTTCCGGGGCCAGCTTGTTGGCCACAAGGGCTGCGGCGTCAAGGTCTGGCACAAGGAAGATGGCGCTGTTTTTCTTTATGGCCTTTTCGGCTATTTCCCTTCTTTCAAGCTGCTCCATTTCCAAAGCAAGGGCCTTTTTCACCTTTTGGGCAACAGAGCGGTTGGGGGTGACAAGGATGCTTGCGGAAAGGGGGTCATGCTCGGCCTGGGAAAGCAGATCTGCTGCAATGTGGCGCGGGTTTGCAGAGGAATCGGCAATGACAAGGACCTCGCTTGGCCCTGCAATCATGTCAATGCCCACTGTCCCGGCCACGAGTTTTTTGGCTATGGTTACAAAAATGTTTCCCGGCCCCACAATTACATCCACCTTGTGCACGGATTTTGTTCCGTATGCCAGGGCTGCAACGGCCCAGGCGCTGCCCATCTTGTAAACCGTGTGCACATTTAGCTTTGCTGCTGCGGCCAGCAGGTGGGGATGCACTGAGCCATCGGGCCTTGGGGGGGTGGCAATGCAGATTCTTTCAACGCCTGCTATTTGTGCGGGGATGACTCCCATGAGCACAGATGAGACAAGGGGCGTGTTGCCGCCTTTTCCGCCGGGCACATAAACCCCGGCAGCATCCACGGGCCGGACAATCTGGCCCAGGAGCACGCCTTCCCGATCCATTGTTATCCACGATTTTTGCTTCTGGCGCTCGTGAAAGGCCTTTATGTTGGCAATTGCTTTGTCCAGCGCCTTTTCAAAGGCAGGGTCAAGGCTTTCAAGGGCTGTTTCCATTTCCTTTTGGCCTGCGGCAAGGCCGGATATTTCAAGTTTCGGGGCGTCAAACCTGCGAATGTATTCAATAAGGGCGGCGTCATCCTCTTTCTGGATTCTGCGGAGGATTTTCTGCACTGCCCGATGGTCGGCTGCGGCAAAGGAAACACCCCGTTGGGCGATGGAGGCGATTTTTGCAAGGGCTGACAGGGAAGGATAGGTGTATGTTTTCAAGGAAATCCTCCTTTTTCAAGGCAAGGCAACAGAGACCCTTAACCTCTGGGGTGATACTGCCGGTGAATTTTCTTCAACTGCTCACGGGCAACATGGGTGTATATCTGGGTGGTGGCAATGTCAATGTGGCCGAGCATCTCCTGCACCACGCGAAGATCCGCACCCCCTTCCAAAAGATGGCTGGCAAAGGAGTGGCGCAACGAATGGGGGCTTATGTTTTTGGTTATGCCGCATTTTACGGCGTATTCCTTTAGCATTTTAAAAAAGTTCTGCCGGGTCATGGGCTTTCCCAGGCGGCTCAAAAACAGAAACCGGCTTGGGCCTTTTCTCATGAGCCGTGGCCGGGAGCTGACGAGATATTCGTTTATTGCCTCAATGGCGGCTTCGCCCAAAGGCACGATGCGCTCCTTGGAGCCCTTGCCCATGACGCGGATAAATCCTGCGGAAAGCTCCAGGTCTGCAAGATTTGACCCCACAAGCTCGGAAACCCGCAGCCCGGCCCCATAGGCAAGCTCCAGCATGGCGCGGTCCCGGATGCCAAGGGTGTGACCCATATCCGGCGTTTCCAGCAGTTTTTCCACCTGCTCCACGGTTATGACATCGGGCAGGCGCATCCCTGTTCTGGGCATATCCACAAGCCGGGCCGGGTTTTTTTCAAGAATTTTTTCCGCCTCCAGGAAGCGGAAAAAGCCCCTTACGGAAACAAGATGCCGCGCCCGGCTTCTTGGAGAAAGGCCCTTTTCCCGAAGGCGGATAAGGTGCTTCAAGATGAGCGGCGTGTCAATCTGGCTGACTCTGGAAACCCCCTTGGCCCGGACAAAGGCGCCAAACTCTGCCAGATCCCTTGTGTAGGCGGCCAGAGTGTTGTCTGACAGGCCTTTTTCCACAAGCAGGAAATGAAAAAAGCGGTCAAGAAGGCTGTCTATGTCTGAATTGACATCTGACATGGGCAAACCTCCTTGCTGATGGAAAACTTTGGAAGGAATAAGGCCGCTTTTTGAGCTTGCAGGCGTCAAGAGCAGTGCTTTTAATACTATGGCCCTGCATCCCGGCCCAGGCCGTTAAGCACCTCGCAGCCATCTTCGGTCACAAGCACCATATTTTCCAGGCGAACACCGCCCCAGTCGGGCAGGTAGATGCCCGGCTCAACGGTGAAAACCATGCCTGGTTCCAAAACGCTTTCCCTGACAGGGCTTATCCTTGGCTCCTCGTGCACTGCAAGGCCAACCCCGTGGCCGGTTCCATGCCCGAAAAAGTCTGCATAGCCCTTTTCGCGGATAAAGTCCCTGGCAGCCGCATCCACGGTTTTGGATGAGACTCCCGGCTTCACCGCTGAAATGGCGCGGGCCCGCGCCTCGTGAACAATGTTGAAAATCTCCCAGAATGTTTTGTCCGGCTCGCCCAAAACCATCATGCGGGAAATGTCCGAGCAGTAGCCGTCTGTTTTGCACCCCCAGTCAAAAAGAGCTGGCTGGCCGGCTTCCAGCTTTTTATCGGTGGGTATGGCGTGGGGCATGGCGCTGTTTTGGCCGAAGGCGGCTATGGTGGGAAAGGATGGGCAGTCAGCGCCCAGATTGTGCATGAGGCTTTCCAAATGAAAGGCCGCCTCTTTTTCGGTCATCCCCGGCTCCAGGATGTCCAAAAGCTCGTTGAAGGCTGTTTCTGCAATGAGCAGAGCCTTTCGCATGGCTGCAATTTCCACATCATCTTTTATGAGCCTCAAAGGCTCAACCAGATTCTCAAGGGGGTGGGGCTTTGCCCGGCATCCGAGATTTTTCAGGTTTTGCCGCATCCTGTCGAACTGGGCCACAGAGATGCGATCCTTTTCAAAACCCAGCTTTTTTGCGCCAAGAATTTCGCATATCCTGGGCAGGGACGGGTCAAGGCCAATGCGGTACTCGAAAACCTCCCAGTTGGGGCATTGGCTTTTCGCCTGGAGCACAAAACGGGAATCCGTTGCCAGGACAAGCTTGTCCGCGCTTATAAAGAGGGTTCCCGCGCTTTCGTCAAAACGGCCGTCCTGGCCGGTGAAGCCGGAAAGGTATCTCCGGTTTTCCTCAATGCTTATCATCAGCGCGTCAGCTTCCATGTCCTGCATGGAAAGGCGCAGCTTTTCCACCCTGCCCTTGTAGTCAAAACCGCTCATTTATTTAAGCCCAAAGTCATTTAACAGATGGTTAGGCAAGCCGCCTTTTCAAGATTGCCCAAGAATGTGCCGGGCCAGGTCGTTGTAGTCCATTGCGCCGAAGCTGCTGCGGGCAAAAAAAACCACGGGTTTTTTGTGCATCGCACTTTCGGCTATTGTCGTGTTGGCGCGTATTGGGGTTGGAAAAACCTTGCCGTCAAAACGCTTGTCCTGGGAGATCGCCTCCATGACAGCGCGGCTCACCCGTGTGCGCGGGTCGTAAAAGGTGGGCAGCACGCCCAACAGGTTCAAGTCCGGGTTTATCTCCTCGCGCACAAGGTCAAGGGTTTCCAGAAGGTCATCCAGGGCTGCATAGGCATGGGGCTGGGTCTGGCAGGGGATGAGCACCTCTCCGGCAAAGGCAAAGACATTCACCGTGAGCAGCGAAAGGCTGGGGGGCGCATCCACAAAAATGAAATCGTACTCATCGGCAAGGGGTTTGAGCCTTTTTAGGCGGTTTTCCCTGGCGATTTCATTTACAAGCTCCACCTCGGCCCCGGCCAGGTCCGAGCTTGCGGGAATTATAAAAAGGCCTTCCCAGGGGGTCTGGCACACGGCCTTTGCCGGGTCCAAGGGCTTTTTGGCGGTTATCAGCTCATAGGTGGTGGGCTGGCCCTCTGTCGGGGCGATGCCCAGGTTGCGGGTGGCGTTGAACTGGGGGTCCACATCCACGATGAGAACCTTCTTGTTCCACTGGGTGAGGGCGGCAGCCAGATTGACAACCGTGGTGGTTTTGCCCACTCCGCCTTTTTCGTTTACTACGGCAATGATGCGGCTGTTAGCCATAAAGCCCCCCTTTTTCCGGCCCTGAAAAGCCCTGATGCGCGTGGAACCTGTTACGGGCGTTTTAAGGCCGTCTTGCGGTTTGGTTGAAATTGATGTCCGCCGGGGTTTTCCTTTTTGCGCCACAAAAGGAATCAGCCCTGGGGAGTCCGCAAATCCTCCAACTGCTCCATCAGCCCTGTCAGTTTATCCTGCATGGCATCCATCTGCTTTAAGGCATTCTGCTTCTGCTCGGCCTTTTGCTCTATGAGCCCGAAGGTCTGGGCCGAGCCCTGGGTAAAGAGCTTGAACCGCTCGAAAAGGCTTGCCCAAAGGGAATCGGCGAGACGATCCATCAACTTGAAAACATATTGATATTTAAGGTTTTCGCGGTAATCCAAAAACTTTTCCATTAAGGATTCTTCCATCTGTTTCTTCATACGGGAGACTGCCACGCTCAAGGTGTCCCGTCTGGCTTGCTCCGGGCTTTTGGCGGAGAGCTTTAAAAGGCCCTTGATCCCCCGGACCATGCTATGCAAACCGTTGCGCATGACCGCTTCCGTGCGGACGCTGACCGCATACTGAATGGATGAGGCAAGCGGCGGCACGGCAAGGGCGCTTTCCCGTTTCACCTGCTCCACATCCACGGGCGGCAGGTTTCTTTCCACATCCAGGCCGGGCTCAAGGCCAAGCTCATGCAGGGCCTTGTTGTAGCGGCCCACAGCCTCGCGAACCATTGCCCCGAAGGGGCCGCCGATGTTTTCAAAGAGCCTTTGAATTTCCTTTTCCTGGGTCCGCACAAAGCGGATCATGGCAGGATTCACTTCCTGGGCCAGATGGCCGTCCACAGCGTTTTTAAGATTCTGGAAGGCAGCATAAACAACCGTGGAAACCGCTGCATCGCTTTTGGAAAGCCCGGCAAGATCCGGCGCGTAATCGTTTATAAAACGGCGTACTCCGCTCACCACATCCCCATGACGCATGTCTAGGAAGCGGTCCACCTGCATCCCCATTTCCTTTTTGGCGGAAATAAGGGAGCCGTCCAGGGTGTCGCGAATCATGGAGCGCACCTGGGTGAGGGTCTTGGCCTCCTGATCCAGGGTTTGGGCCATGCTCCTTGCCTGACCTGAATCCTTTTCAGCCAGTCCGCGGGTAAAGCGCATCCACTGGTTAAGCCCGCCGGCCATGGCAGCCAGACGGTCGGCATGGCTTTGGAGTAGCATGGTCTTGCGGTCCTGGGTGAGCCTTCTGTCAATAAGTTCCATGAACCGCGCCTGCTCTGCCTCCACAAAATTCAGGAGCCCCTTTTCCATCTTCCATTGTTCAAGGCGGGCCTTGTCTTTTTCGGGCAGGTCCAGGCTGGTGGCGGAAAAAAGGGCATACAGGGCCGAAAAGGCGAACACCTGGGGTTCGGGCTTCAGAAGCTCGATTTCCTTTTGGGCCTGCTCATGCACCCGGACAAGATCCTCAAGGCTTGAGTGCTCGGTGAGGTCGCAGTTGAGAACAAAGTAAATGAGTCCATCCAGGCCCATCTGCCTTAACAGGGAGAGAAAGCGGATGTCTGCCTGACGCAGGCCCGTGCGGCTTGAAACCACATAGATTATCAGGTGGGTCTTGAGCAGGTACTCCTCAATCCTGGCAAGGTGCATGGGGTTGGGGGAGTCGCTTCCCTGGCAGTCGGCAAACTCAACATGCTCCTTGAAACGGGCTTTTTCAGGAACAAGGAGGAGTATGTCGCTCAAGTAGGAGGCAAGCTTTTCCTGGCTCACAAAATCCCGGTGCAGGTCAAAGTCGCGCCCGGCAAGAACGAGCGTGCCGGAATCGGACTCAAGGTAGGGCTGCACCTTTTCAAAACCCTCCAGCAGGGAGGCAAGGACAACGGCATGGGGGTTGCGGGTATCGCTTGCCATGAGCTTATCGGCAGCCAGCTCATCAAGGGCCTTTTTAAGGATGGCCCTGTGCTTGGGGTTGGCTATGTCCGCCGGGCCTTCCAGAGCATCAAGGGCCTTGCCCGGAAAAAGCACAAGGGCGCGGTTCATCTCCTCGTTTATCTGCTTGATGCTTTTAAATTCAAGGGTTGCCGAAAGAGGGCCGCCAGTGTGTATGCGGGTGACAATGCTGGTGAGCACGCCTGCCCCACGGCGCAGGTGCTCGGCTCCGAGAAATGCGTTTAAAAATGTGCTTTTTCCGCTTTTGATGGCACCCACAACAGCCACCCGCAGCAGGCCCTCGTTTATGTGGCGGCGCATCTGGTTTATGCCGGCCTGCCAGGAGGAAAATGGGTTTGAGGTTATTCCCGGAAGGTTTTTTGCCTCGTCAAAGAGGGAGGCAAGCTCGGTGCACAGGTTTAAAAGGCGGTTTTTTTCCTGCTCGAAATCGGACATGAATACTCGGCGTTATAAGGCTTACAGGCCGCAGTTTACGGCCTGAAGGAAGTTTGGCTTATCTGAGATGGCCTTTGCGTCTCTGCAAGGTGTTCAGATTTTGCAAAGGTCGCTTTTGGGCGGCAAAAGACAGCTTGCCAACCTCTTGCATCCCCCATGAATAAAGAGGATTTTCGGGAAAATTTCAAGGCCTTTTGTCCCTTGGGCGCGAAGAAGATGGAAGGGCAGGGCTTTGAAGGCTTTGCATGAGGGCTTGGCCTATGGGCCTTTTTGCAGGGAAGTCGGCACAGCAGCCTCAAGCACAAAAATTGGGATGCACTTGAAAAAAAGCCGAAGCAGGTGGAAAGGCGCCCAGGGCCCGACTTTGCCCTGTGCCGGTTAAGCAGGCGCAGACAAGGCGTTGTGCCCAAAGAGGCCCGAACCCTTAATCGGAAAAATCCACCCTGTTTTTTCGGCCCTCGGCCCAGGTCAGGGCAAGCACAAGGGCAATACCCAAAAGCATAAGCCCTGCGGCGGAAAAAAACTCGGCATCCAAACTTGCGGGCAGCAGGTTGCCTCCATTTCCATCCTTCCAGGGCCACACCCTTCTCAACGAGCCGAGCATGAAACCCGTTAGCACGGCTATTATGATGTCGTGCCAGCGGGAGAAAAGCCAGCTTAAAACCCTCACAAATGAAACTATGCCCACTGCCGCGCCTGCGCCAACAAAGACAATGGTGAGAATGTCCCGCTGGTTGACGGCATTTAGAATGAACTCGTATTTGCCCAAAAGCACCAGGATAAACGAGCCGGAAATACCCGGCAGGATCATGGCACAGATTGCAAGAGCCCCTGAAGCGAAAAGAAACCACCATGTTTCAGGTGTCTGGGCAGGGACCATGCCCACAAGAAAAAAAGTGAAAACTCCGCCTCCCACAAGAAAAAGTACGAGGGAAGGAGTCATTTTTTCCAGGTGTCTGCTCACAGTGTAGGCGGATGAAAGGACAAGGCCGAAGAAAAAGGACCAGATGAGCACGGGCTGGTTTGCAAGCATCCATGAAATGCCTTTGGCAAGGGTCAGGATTGCGGCGATTATGCCCATGCCGAGGGCAAGAAGAAATTCCCAGCGTGCCCTTTGCAGGGCCTCCCCAAAGCGCCGTTTTAAGACAAGGCCCAGAAGGGGCGCATCAAAGGAGCGGATGGAATCCAAGAGCTCACGGTAGATGCCCAGAATAAATGCCATTGTGCCGCCGGAAACGCCCGGCACCACATCTGCCGCGCCCATGCAAAAACCCTTTGCGGAAATGACGGCATACTCCTTTAAGGAGCGGCGGCTTTTGTTTGCGGAAAACGAGGGTGCCGGAGATTTTTTCATCTTGTTCCTGGGAGCCTTCAAGAGGTCGGTACGGAAATAAGTTAAAAAACCTGGGTATCAAGGGGAAAACCCGGAAAACGGCTTAATCCTCCCAGCCTTCCCTGCCGATGAGCTTCACAAATCTGCATCCGCCCATGCGGGTTTCGGAAAAACCTTTTTCTGTGCGGACAATTTTAATAAGCTCCTGGCTTGTGCGGTCGCCCACGGGCACAACCATTCTTCCATTCATGGCAAGCTGGTTGAGCAGGGTTTTGCCCAAAAGGGGCGCTCCGGCGGTCACAAGAATGGCGTCAAAGGGGGCCTCTTCCGGCCAGCCCAGGGTCCCGTCACTGCATCTTGCACGGATGTTGTGCAGGGCCAGTTTGTCGAACATGATCCTGGCCTGGGTGAGAAGACCCTGGATTCGTTCGATGGTGAAAACCCTTTCTGCAATGTTTGCCAGTATGGCGGTCTGATAGCCTGAACCGGTGCCTATTTCCAGGACTTTGTCTTTTGGGGAAAGGGCTAAAGCCTGGGTCATCTCCGCCACGATGAAGGGCTGACTGATGGTCTGGCCCTCTCCTATGGGCAGGGGAAAATCGCCATAGGCCTGCTCCCGGAGCGCCTCCTCCACAAAGAGGTGGCGGGGCACCTTGCGCATGGCGGCAAGCACCTTGTCATCGGCAACGCCGCGCAAGCGGATCTGGCGCTCCACCATGTCATGACGCTGGCGCTGGTAATGCAGCTCGTTCATGGGCTCTCTTTCAAAGTTTTTCAAATCCGGCAAGTATTTTTTTCAAGCGCAAAAGCTTTTTTTGCAGGCTGCCGCAGGCAGCCTCATGGCGCTTTGGCCCTAAAAACCGGCTCTGCTTTTTTTGCGGGCACCTGCCGGATATTTAAACCCTTAAGCAATGCTCCTTTAACAATGCTTATAAGTTGCGTCAAGCATTTGAATTGATTTGCTCTGCAAGGCTTGTCACAATCCGGCGAAATGTGTTATTCTATTTTATTACCAAGGCTTTTGCAGCCTTATTTTTTATTGCAGGCTTTTTTTATGGAACCGCAGGAGAACGGGCCAATGGGGCAGAACACATTCAACCCTGAAAACCGGGCCACCCTTATAGGCAGCTTTCCGGTGTCGGATCACAAAAGCGCCCTTGAAATGGTTCTGCGGACTGTCCCGCAGATTCCGCCCTGGGCCCAGCTTCCGGCTTATCCGGAAGAAGGCATGATAGACCAGTTTGTTTGCGGCCTGCCCGGTGTCAAGCACAAGAAGTCGAAAATTATTCTGGATACTTCAGACAGGGATTTTGACGCCTGGTTGCTGAATTTTTATGAGGATTACCTTGCTGTCTCCCAGGCCGGAAAAGTGCCGGATGGCTCGCGCTTTGCCCTTACGGAAAAAAAGGCCCCCGGCTTTTTTGTGCTGGAGAAAGCCCTTGAATCCTGGCCGGAGCTACTGTTTGCGGTGAAAGGACAGGTTACAGGGCCTTTCACGCTTGCAACGGCCCTGAAGGATTCCCAGGACAGGGCCGCCTTTTACGACGACCGCCTGCGGGACTGCATAACAAAATCCCTTGCACAGAAGGCCCGCTGGCAGGTTCAGCGCCTTTCCCGCTTCGGTGTGCCGGTCATTCTTTTTCTGGATGAACCTGCGCTTGCCGGTTTTGGCTCTTCCGCCTTTATTTCCGTATCTGCCCAGGATGTGGCCTCCTGCCTTGGCGAGGTCATAAGCCAGGTGCATGAAGCCGGCGGATTGGCCGGCATTCATGTCTGCGCCAACACGGACTGGGGCCTGGTCCTGGAATCCGGGGCCAGCATAGTAAATTTTGACGCCTACTCCTTTATGGAGCATTTTCTGTTATACGCCAAGGAGTTGAAGGCATTTCTGGATGCAGGCAACACTGTGGCCTGGGGCATAATACCCACGGCGGACCCTGCGGATATCTGGCGGGAAAGCGCGGCATCCCTTGCAGGGCTCTACCAAAATGCTGTTCTTTCCCTGGAAAAAACAGGGATAGACGCCAAAAAGCTCCGTGCCCAGTCCCTTATAACCCCGGCCTGCGGCCTTGGCTCCCTGGACCTGGATTCTGCTGCCCGCGTGCTTGAGCTGACCCGCGATGTATCAGCCCTTTTGCGCGGATGATTGTTTTGATGGAATGGTTCAAAAAAATTTTAAGACAACAAATTTCAGGGCCTGATGACAGGGCCCTTTTCAACAAGGAGAAAAAGATGTCATCAATGCAGCGGTTCACGGGCAATTCCCGCTATGTGCTCGATGAGGAGCTTGCCCAGATTGTCAATATTTCGATGGCCCTTGAAATGCCCCTTCTGCTCAAGGGCGAGCCTGGCACGGGCAAGACAATGCTGGCCCACGCCATTGCCCAGGCCCTTTCCATGCCGCTGTTGGTGCTCAATGTCAAATCCAGCATGAAGCTTGTGGAGTGCCTTTACCAGTACGACACCCTCACGCGCTTAAACGACAGCCGCTTTGGCGATTCAACCCGCGATGTCTCCAACATTTCCGAATACATCCGCATGGGCAAAATTGGCCAGGCATTCACGGCAGAAGAGCGCACAGTTTTGCTCATTGACGAGATTGACAAGGCGGACACGGATTTTCAGGATGATATGCTCGATGTGCTCGATCAGATGGAGTTTGACATAATCGAGATAGACAAGACCGTAAAGGCGATAAACCGCCCGGTGATCATCATCACCAGCAATGCCAAAAAGGACCTTTCCGACCCCTTCCTTGGCCGGTGCAACTTTCACCACATTGCCTTTCCGGATCCCAAGTTCATGCGCAAAATTGTGAAGGTGCATTTTCCCGACCTGCCCGACAGAATAATGGAAACCGCTGTAAGCGCCTTTTACTCGCTGCGGGAGGTGGATGGCATAGAGAAGAAACCTGCCACCCGCGAGCTTATAAACTGGGTCCGCGCCCTGACGGCAGACCCGGATTTTGCGCCCAAAAAGCTTGAAAACGGTGATGTGCCCTACCTTGGGGTGCTTTTCAAAAAGAGCCCGGACTACAACCGGGTGTCAACAGCCTTGAAGCGGAAAAAGTTTTAGGAGGCAACCCCGGCTCTTTATGTTGCAACCTTTTTGACAGGGCATGGGCAATGTTTGTTCCGTTTTTTTACACATTGAAGGAAATCGGGGTGCCGGTAAGCCCCACCGCCTTTCTTACCCTGCAAAGGGCCCTGTCTCTAGGCCTTGTGCAGAGCGTGGACGACTTTTATGTGACGGCCAGGGCCATACTGGTAAAGAGCGAGCGGTACTTCGACATTTTTGACCAGGTTTTTGCCCATCATTTTGAAGGTGCGGAACTGCCCGAAGACAAGGGCGTGGAGATTGAAGACGCCCTGCGGGCCCTTCTGGAGGACTGGCTCAAGGACCCGGAGGCAATGGCCGAGGCTCTTGGCATGGACCCTTCCGAGTTAGGCAAACTTACGCCCGAAGAGCTTATCGAGTATTTTCTTGAGAGGCTAAAGGATCAGGATGGCCGCCATGACGGGGGCAACCGCTGGATAGGCACGGGCGGCACATCTCCTGTGGGTCATTCGGGTCATCACCCCGGCGGCATGAGGGTGGGGGGCGTCTCCCGCAACAAGTCTGCCGTAAAAGTCGCAATGGAAAGGCGCTACAAGGATTACTCGCGCCAGGGGCTGCTGCGGGAGGCATTGATAGGCGAGGCCTTGAAGAGCCTGCGAAACCTTGTGCCCGTAGGCCCGAAAGACCACATAAATGTGGATGAGACGATCTATCAGACAACCCGCAACGGCGGGGAGATTGACATAGTTTTTGAAAGGAGCCTGAAGGACAGGCTGAAAATCATCCTTGCCATTGACAACGGCGGCTGGTCAATGGACCCTTACATTCCGGTGGTTCAAACCCTTTTTGATTATGCCAGGGCCGCCTTCAAGGACATCAAGACCTACTTTTTCCACAACACGATATATGAGAACCTTTGGGAAGACCCCGGTCGCCGCCACAAGCCGGTGAAGGTGCGCGAAATGGTGCGCTTTGACCCTGAAACGCGGCTCATCATCGTGGGGGATGCATCAATGGCCCCTTACGAGCTTTCGGCCACGGACGGCTCCATTTACATTGACGAGCGCAGCGGCAGTGCCAGCATTGAGCAGCTCCGTTTTCTGGCCGATACCTTCAAGCATTGCGTGTGGCTCAACCCCGTTGCCTCGCGCATGTGGCATTACACCCGCACCATCCAGGTCATTCGGCAGGTTTTCCCCATGTGCGAGCTTACCCTGGACGGCCTGGAAGAGGCTGTTAAAATCCTCATGCAAAAACAATGAGGCTGCCCCTTTGAAAAAAGGATGCAGCCCCGTTGAAAACCCCATCAATGCGCCTTGAGCTAGAAATCCCTGGGCTTGCAGATTATTTCGCGTATTTTCATGTCAAAGAAATCCGACTGGTTGGCGGGCTTTAAAACCAGGGCCGCATCAGCGCCACGGCCGGTTCCGCCTATGGATATGATGTCCTTGCCTGAAAGAGCCCCGGCATCAGCCGCCATGATGGATATTTCCACGGCAACCTTCAGCCCGTGACCGAAAAGTCTCAATGTGTCTGCAATCAGCAGAACAGGATAGATGCCCGAATACTTCTTGGACACAGAGCGCTCAACCCCTGAAAGGGCGTGGGAGCTTTGCACCACAGCCACACCTTTTTCCGCAAGGGCTTTTTTGGTTTCCGGGTCCATCACACTTTCAAAGGGTTTGCGGAAACCGCAGTGGTAGGTGACGACCACAACGGAAAAGCCCTCAAACAGGTTGAGGACAGACGCAGCGGTGGAGCCTGTGGTGGATGCCACCACTATCTCGTTTATGCCGAGCTCCTTTGCACGCTTGTGTGCAAGCTCAATGGTTTTTTGAGTGTTTTCCATGCCTGGTTTTTCAAAGATGTGCATAATGCCCTCCTTGCCGGATGAGGGTTACCACCTGAAAATCTCCAAAAAAACGGAGAGAAAAAACCTGAAGTTTAACCCCTTTTCAATAGCCGGAATCCTCATCGGAATCATACCTGCGGTTTCCGGGCTGGGCTTCCTCGTCATCTTGAGAATCGCCGGTCTCGCCGTCAAGTTCCGGCAGATTGTGCAGAGGATCCTGCTGATTGTAAGCATCATCTTCCGGACCTTCAGCCCGGCCTGCCTGCTGCATCCCTTCACTGGGCCGCACATTGGCGGCCTTGCCTGCCTGCTTGTCGCCGCCCACCTCTTCGGGCTCGGCCCTCACCTCAAAGGTTACGGAATCGCCTTCCGCAAGCTCCTCAAAGCGCAGGCCTCCGGTTAAATCCGTGAGATGAAAGAAGTAATCGGCAAGGTCTGTCTGTATGAAGCCAAAGCCCCGGTCATCTATGAGGCGGGTTATAACCCCGTGGCGCGTGGGGCCAAGCTTTTCAACAGCACGGGGTCCGTTTGGCCTCAATTCGGGGCGGCGTGGCTTTTCAGGCTTTTCCTTGCGGTATTTTTCACGGCAGGCAGAACAGTAAAAGCGCCGCCCCTTGCGGACCAGTTCGGATGTGTAGACCTGGCGCTCACCCTCATGGAATGGCGACTGGCAAAGCACCATACGCTTTTCAAGGCGAAGCTCCAGTTTGTCCAGATGGTCGCCGATCCAGATTATGTCAAAATCCTTCAGGCCCAAGGGGTCCCTGGGGTCCTCGTAATCCGCGGCGCAGCTTCCCTTCACGCTGGCAACGGCCACGCGCTTGCCAAGCCGCCTCAACTTCTGGAGGACAGGCACAAAATCCCTGTCTCCGATGACGGCAACGGCAATGTCATAGGCATTTGGAATGGCGGCATAATAAAGCATTGAAGATGCCAGGGCGATGTCAACGCATTTCTCCTGGGGGGTGAACTCGTCTGCTGCATCGCGCTCATGGCGGCGGATATGCCTTCCCCGGTAGTTGATGGGGAAAATCTCCACATCATAGTGGTATTCCTCGCGCAGGATGTCGAAAAAATCCTGTTTCTGGCGAACTATGTGGTCATCGGCCGGGTCGTTGTTTTCGGGGATGGAGGCAAAAAGGCAGGTGCGGACAAGGTCTGTCAGGGTTCCGCCCATCTGATCTCCCACAAGGTCGGCCAAAAGGTGCGGCAGCTTGCCGTAATCAAGCTTGTAATCATCTCCAAAGCGTTTTGATAAAAGGTTCAGATTGGAATAAAGCCATGTTCCATCAATGAAAATCATGATCTTGGGCATAAAACACTCCTTTTAACGGGCTTGAGTCACAATCCCCGGAAAACACCTGCACCTTGGGCAGAAATGAAAACCCTGCTAAATTTGGTTAGGAAAACCAGCAGAAAAACCGGGGATATCTAATAACCGCCTTTCAGAAAATTTGGAAAATCTAATCCTCAAAACACAATATATTGCGATGCATTGCAGCTTATCTTCCTGGCACTGAAACCCAAGCTCTGAAAAATAAGATCCGGCAAACAAAATCCTCATAATTTTACATTATCATGCCATGAATCAATGAAAAACGCAATGTAAATATTGTATGTTAACAACAGATGATAACTGCCCCTGAAAAGCAGGTTGATTTGACATTTTGTGTCTTATGGAAAAAAATGGCTTCAATGGAGGGGCTGGCCGACAAAGAAAAGGCCGGTATGCAACAAGGCCCGTTCATTTGAATTGTGAACTTTTATAGCCTGTTTCCCTGCTTCCGGGTCAATTTCAAGGGTGCTCATGAACAAACATTTAAAGCGGGTTGTCATTGGCATCTGGGGTGGCCGCCGGGCCTGCCGGAATCTTTCCGTGGATGCCATTCTTGGGGTCGAGGCCTCCTGTGCCACCCTTGCAGACCTGGAAAAACTCAACCGCCGCCGTCTGTTTGCCCTTTTTCTTGCAGCGCCGCCGCCGGATTTTTTCCTGCTCAAGGGCGAGTACAGGGCCCAACTGCTTGGCAAAGACCCCCTCACATGGATATCAAACCTTTACATTCACAACCTTTTCGGGCCCGGCCGCTGGATAGGCAAGGCTTTCTTTGCCACATCAAAAGAGCAGGGCAGGGGCTACAACATACTCAAGGCTGATGGAGACAAGGCCCCAATTTCCCGTGTCCGCATGATGGACACGCGAATGGGCCTGTCTCATTATGACAACAAGGTCAGCTTTCATCTGGATTACAGCGCTTACAACAAATTTCCCGTTTCAGGGATGCGGGATGAAATACGCAAAATAAACGACAACCTGTTTATCGGCCTTGGCGGCTTCAAGGCCACAGGCGGGCCTTTTATGCCCGCTCCCTTTGCCCTTGTGGGGCCGCCAGGCAAATGGGTGGGGCCCGATGGATGTTAAAATGCAGGGTCAGCCCGTGACCCAGGCCTCAAGAACCCTTGTGGTGCTCCGGCTCCGGCAAAGGGGCAGGTTTAAGGACTTTGCCCAGTCTTCGGGCCGGTGAACCGCGGCCCTGTCAAAGCTGCATCCCAATAGGGTCTTGACCGCATCCCTGTCATCGTCAAAGTGCAGGTGTGTCCTGCCTCTGGCAACCGCCTCGATTATCCTTCTGACAGGCTTTATAACCGCAAGGGCAAGATCATTTTTGGGCAGAACCATGTTGTCGGCAAGGTAAAGCCCTCCACCCTGATTTTTGAGAATCGCGGCTATCCGCTGCCAGAGCTTTTCCACCACTGGCAGGGGAAAATAGTTGATAAGCCCTTCAGTGACCACGATTGTCCTGCATCCGGGCACAAGGTGTTTTTTGCAGACCTGCTCAAGACAGGAGGGCCCCTCCGGCTCAAGGATGTTAAGGGCTGAGATTGAGTGGGCCTTCTGCAGAAGCCCTGCCTGCTTCAGGATTTCTTCCTTTCGGGCCGCCATGCCCGGCAGGTCTGTTTCCACATAGCGGACATCCCTGTTCTGGTTCCTGGCAAGAAAACGCCAGCCTCTTGGTGAAAGGCCGCAGGCAAGCTCAAGCACCTGGGCTGGTTTTCCATCCTCCAGGGCTCTGTCCATGAGATGATCCATGAGAATGTGCCGCTGGAGCAGGTAAGTTTCAATATCCGTTATTCCCAGCAGATTTCTCCCAAGCCACATCCAGGGCGCGGCAGCCAGAAAAAGCGCCCGCCCCGGCCCGGTGGTCAGGGCCGGGTGGCTGAGCCCGTTTTTGCGCCATGCAAAGGAAGTGTAATGTGCGGTTATGCTTATTCGTGAGGTGTCCAGAGATTCTTTGTCCACGGGGAGTTTCCCTTTTGTTTATGGCGCCAGAAGATTGAAAGGAAAAAAAGGCAGGTTTCGCAAAAACCAGAAAGCAAAAATTACTGTCAGGAGCAGGGTCAGGCCGGGGTTGAGCAGGCGGTCCGCGCCTGGCAGGGGCTTTTTACCGGCATTGACTAGAAGTTGCGATGCAATGGCCCAGCCCATAAGGGGAATGATTGTGACTGACAAAATATTGTGGCCCATTGCGGACAAGAGCCGGCCGTTAAGCAGATGATGAAGCGCCCTCAAGGATCCGCAGCCGGGGCAGTACCGACCCGTGATAAAATGAAAAGGGCAGGGGGGGAAAAGCCCGGAAGTGTCGGGATGCTCGGCCCGAAGCGCCCACAGCAGAGCCCCTGTGGCGACAAGGCAGATCATTGCGGCTGCCGCATTTGCAGGCGAGCTCCATGCTTTGCATCGGGCTGCAAGGGTTTTAAAGGAACCCGGTTTCAAGCTGATTTCCGGCTGCTGCATACGCTCCTGCCCGTTTTTGAACAGAACGGCCTTAATTTTTAATCATAAC
>Ga0351962_1078_pt1 | contig 27297 bp, 27 predicted proteins | sample TotcelT113001N13_FD_205805 | JGI IMG/M metagenome (GOLD analysis project Ga0351962, IMG submission 205805) | Enriched cells from coal bed in the Powder River Basin, Montana, United States - Total cells T11 rep3 HSBNCT.T11.300.1.N13 ...
GGGAAAATAAAAGCTATCTCACGCAGAGCCGCGGAGCACGCAGAGAAAACCCTTCTTAAGAAGTCTATGCTAATCAAAAATCCGTGATGGTGTCTCTGCGTAAGGGCGATTCACGAATCGCCCACTCTTTTTTGGAACACAGTGTCATTCATATTTCGATAGCGTAAAAATAATTATTATCCTTATATGTTTACCCCCACTCGCAAAAAGCGCTCGGGGGTGCATAGTTCGCATCAAAACCAATTGAAAACAATTAAAGGGCAAGCGTTCGCATAAACCGCATAATCGTTAAACTAAAGTGGTTCTCAACACCCTTGATAAATTGGTTAGGTGCGATTAAACATTTATTCGTATTCGTGCTAAAAAAGAAAACGACTAAAACGACTATTGTATTTTTGCCCTCTCCCTCAGTCCCTCTCCCGCAAACAGGAGAGGGATGCCTATTCTCGATCAGGTTTGTTTTTGATTCCAAGCAATAAAACATAAAATTTTTTTGCCTTTTTCCGAGGAAATAATTTTGTTTCGAACCGTTTTTTTTGAGATTCGAATATTTTTTTACTCTCTCCCTCGGTCCCTCTCCCGCAAACAGGAGAGGGATGCCAGCACTTCGCCAAAATACATACAAGATTATTTGAATTGATCCGCAGAATCAATTCGATTCAATTCAATTATGTTATGGCACCTCAATGGTTAAAGATCGTTATGTAATAATAGAATATATGTTCCATGAATTAAGTATAACATACCTGTCGAGCCCTTCTACGGGCATTGTATACCCTACGGGCATTGTATAATGGTAGAAATTTGAAATACACTTGGGAGGTTTGATGTGAAATTACCACTTGAGGACAAACTAATCAAACAAATCGGCAGCGCACAGTTCTTCATGCTGCGCTATGAAACCGAATTCACACCCTGCACGGGGATCACCGCGGTCACCAAACAGGAACGCCGCAACTTCAAACGCGGCATCATGATCGCGCCCTGGTGCCCAAAACTGAAGCGCGATAAACCGCAAGACGATCCGATCTCGAGCGGCAAGATCAAACCCACGGATTGGCGCTTCAAGGTAAACGGGCTGCCCTGCAGGGTGTTGGTCACCACGGACGGCTTCGCGCCCATCCTCTTTCTGTCCATTGAGGGTCGCTTCGAGGGTATCGAAACCCCTTACGATGTTCCGTTAGCAAGTTTACGTGAAGATACGCTGTGGTTCGGCCTGGCCGTGGATGCCCTGCTCAAGCAGATCGCATCCCCGCAGCAGTTCGTATGGGCCGCGGATTGGGAAACCGTTCCGGCTATGGTCTTAGCCCGCAGCCGCCATCATGTGTCTTTGACTCTGCACAACACCTTTGACGAATGCCTGGTCAACGAGATCAAACCTTTTGGCAAGACTTTCGCGATTTTTGGTACAGAACGCAAAGAAGAAGGCATCAAAACCGCGCTCGAAATCGGCATGGAACTGGCCGATGTGGTCACCACCGTCAACCGCGGATTCGCCTACGGCATGCGCCATGAAGCCATCCAAAACAAGGTCATGGCGCCGCACTTGCAAGCGTTGATGGGCAGAGTGGTGGGAATCAACAACGCCGCTTTCGCCAGGGTCAGCGATGCGCTTTTGGCGCTCAAACAAACCCTGATCGAAAATCCGGTTGAGGCGCGCAAGGAACTCTTCAAAACGCAGGCTGAAGCACGGGCGCTGCTGCCGAAAGAGATCAGCAGCCAATGTGCGGATAAGGTGATCGTGGTCAGCATGGGCCGCCGCGTGGCGCAGAAACTGCATGACGTAATGGTTGAAAGCACGCGCCAACTCTTACGCGCAGACAAGACTTTACCAGTGTTCGTGGTGTTCACCACCTTGCACGGCGACAGTGGCAGCCCGGCGCGGCTTGCACGCATGCAGGCGCTGGCCAAAGAATTCCCCAATAACGTAGCCTGCCTGGATGGCCGCCTGCAATGCTTCAGCGAGATGATGCGCGCCGCGGACTATAACTGCATGCCCTCCCTGTATGAACCGCACGGCGGCGCATATGAGGGCACGGTCATCCCCATTGCACGCGCGGTGGATGGCCTGGCCGAACAGATCTGCGCCCTTGAGCCAAAGGGCGAAGCCGCCAGCATGAACGATTTGTGGCATCCCTCCAATGAAGCGCCCGGGGGGTTGCTGTTCCGCGAAGGCGGAAAGACCACTGCCAGTCGGGTGAGAGACCTTGCAGCGCTGCTCAGTCAGAGCCCGTCGCCCAACAATAAACTGTTTAAAGAAATGGCCACCGCACTGTGTGAGGTGCTGCTGCAAGCCGTGGATCTGCGCTTGAAGCAGCCCGAGAAATATGCTGAACTGGTGCTGGCCGCCATCGAAAAGCAGGAGGGCGCCAGTTGGGAGGTCAACCTTGGCGGCATGCTGGCGTTGATCGAAGAGGCGCGGTTGATAAGGAAGATCAGTTTTTAACCACGAAACACACTAAAAACACTAAAAATAAGTGCAAAAAAACATCAAACTGGCCATGGTAAGGGCGACCGGCTGGTCGCCCGATAATTTGCAAGAAGAGAAAGTAGGGACACAGCGCGCTGTGTCCCTACAAAAATATCAATTATGCGTGCAACTCAGATTACCTGTATTTTACTACCTCATCCAGAATCACGCGTTCTTCATCGGTGGGCATGACCAGCAGTTTGACCGCAGATTCATCCTCATGAATCCAGGTGACAGCGTCGGGGTCGGCTTTGCGGTTGGCCGAGCGGTCGAGGATGACGCCCAGGTTCTCGGCATCGCTGCAGACGGCTTCGCGCAGGCGCCAAGAAGTGACGCCGATCTCGTCGGTGAAGACAATGGCATCCGCGCCGTTGAGCAGCCAGCTAAACGCGCCCAGGTAATGCCTGAGGCGCATCACATAAACTTCGTAAGCCGCCAGACAGACCTTGTCGCCGCCCTCGGCTTTTTCAATCACTTCTGACAAATTGGAGGAGTAGCCCGAAAGCCCGATCAGCCCGGATTTAGTGTTGAGCAGCTTTTCAATCTCGTCTGCAGACTGGCCCTTGCGCATCATGTCAATCAAAATGCCGGGGTCAACATCCCCCGAGCGGGTGGACATGACCAGCCCGGCCAGCGGCGAGTATCCCATGGAGGTGTCAAGTGTACGCCCTTCAGAAAACGCCGTGACGGAGGAGCCGCCCGTGCCCAAATGGCAGATGATCAACTTAACCTGGTCAAGCGGTTTCTCAAGCAGTTCTGCCGCTTTGGCGGATATGTATTGACAAGAGATGCCGTGAAAGCCGTATTTGTGGTATCCGTTTTTTTCAGCCAGTTCGCGCGGCAGCGCGTAAGTGCGTGCCTCCTCTGACATACTGGCGTGGAAAGCGGTATCAAAGACGGCATATTGGGGAGCATCGGGCAGATAGGCGTGACACATCTCGATCACGCCAAAAGCATTGGGGTTGTGAATCGGCGCAAGCGGAAAGCAGGCGCGCAGGTTAGCCAGAGTGCTGTTATCAATCAACGTTGTCTTGGTAAAAAGGTCCCCGCCGTGCACGAACCGGTGGCCGACGGCATCCACTTTAATTTTGTTTTCGTGCAGGATCTGAATGACCTTTTTAGCCGCCTGCTTATGGGTGATGCTCGAGGCCTTATTAACCCCGTTCTTTTCATTCACATGCCAGGTGAGTTTTGGCCCGGCGCTGGAGGGCGATTCCACGGCGATGGCCGAAAAATTGGCCACTACCAATGGTTCAGTCTGGTTATTGTTAACCTGATAGAGCCTCGCACACTGCGAGGAACTGCCGCAATTAAATATTAAAATGTTCATGACGGAGCCTTTCTTGAATGCTGTTGCACTTTCATTGTATCCTATGTGGCAATAGCGCGGCGCGTGACATTCGGCATAATTGTTTGACATTCTTAATTATACGGTGTATATTTACTGGGTGATATTCTGGAGGCCTGCATGGGAAGACCCATCCGCACCGAACCGTATGATCTTGGCGCAGCCGTCAAAGCCGAAGCCTGGAAGTTGATCACCGCACAAGGCGCGGATGCCGTTGCCCTGCGCGCCATCGCGCGCGCGCTCAACATCACCGCACCCGCCATTTATAACTACTTTGCGAGCCGCGAAGAGCTGCTGGCGGCGTTGGTTGCCGATGCGGATGCCGACCTGGCACGCACCCTCACCGAAGCACACAACCCTCACCTTGATGATGATGCGGATGTGCAGCTCAGGGTGGTCTGTCAAACTTACCGGCGTTGGGCCATTGAGAATCCGCAGCGCTATCTGCTCTTTTTGGAGCTGCAATCGGATACCCCCCAGACTGAAGTTTCACCCACCCTAGCCGCGTTGATCGGTATCCTTAACCAGGCTGATGCAGGGGGACGCTTGAAAAAAGAAGAAAAGCTTACCCTGCCGCCCGGCTTGAGCGGATTACTTTCGGAGTGGAAGGTGAAATTTGGCGCCGAAAACGAATTCGTGCTCTACCTGGCCTACATCATGTGGAGCCGTCTGCACGGGCTGATCCTCAACGAGATCGGAAGGCGCTATCCGCCTTATATCAAAGATGCGGGCGAGCTCTTCAGGCTGGAAGTCAAGACCATGATCTACCAGTATTTAAATTAATAACTAAACCTTTTTAACCACGAAGCACACGAATTACACGAAATTAAGTGCAAAAGTACCAAAATGTTTTTATTGACAAATCATATGATTGGGTTTTGTTGTTTGTTTTCCTTTTGTGTGTTTAGTGTGTTTCGTGGTGGATGAATTTAAACTGATCAATATACTGAGAACACTATTCGCAAACGCAAAAGTTCGAAAGGTAAATCATAGCAATGCTGCCCGCGACAAATCTGTTAGGTATCATCATGGCGTTCACCTCTGCCCTGGTTTGGGGCAGTGCAGATTTCACCGGCGGCATGGCCACCCGGCGGCGCGATCAATATCAGGTGGTGATGCTGTCGGCCCTTTCCGGGCTGGCGCTTTTGGTGATCGCCGCGCTGGTCTTTGGTGAAAGCTTCCCAACATGGAAGGGTGTGTTCTGGGCAACGTTGGCTGGTCTGGCCGGTGCTGTTGGTATCGCATCGCTTTATAAGGGGCTCTCCATCGGCGAATCCGCGGTGGTGGCGCCCACCTCGGCGGTGATCGGGGCGGGCTTGCCAGTGGCCTTTGGCTTTCTGGTGGATGGATTGCCCGATCCGCTGCGCCTGGTAGGTTTTGCGCTGGCCTTCGCCGGCATCTGGATCGTTTCGCAGACTTCCACACAAAAGACAGGCGACCACCGCAAAGGTTTTTTACTGGCGGTGATCGGCGGCATCGGGTTTGGCGGTTTCATGATCTTCATGTCGCGTGTCGATTCCGCAAAGGTGTTTACCCCCTTAATCGTTTCGCGCTCCATGGTGGTGTTGGCTGCGTTGATCATGCTCAAGATAAACAAAACAAGCTTCCCATCTGTGCGCGGCAACGGCATCAGCCTGCTAACCGGCTTGCTGGATGCAGGCGGCAACATCTTCTTCATGCTGGCCAAACACTTCACCCGCCTGGATACCGCCGTGGTGCTTTCGTCGCTCTATCCTGCGGCCACGGTTATCCTCACCAGTCTTATTCTCAAAGAACGGATTTCACTCAAACAATGGGGCGGGGTTATCGTTTGCCTGGCGGCTATTATTCTGATCACGTTATAACTATATCTTTGAAATCATTTATACTTATTAGTGACAGTTATCATGCGAACTTTGGCTGAAATCGACCGACATCCACACGTGCCCCACGAAGGCAAGATTATTTGCCGTGAAGCCGTCAGAGCCGTCATCCTGCGCGGAAGAGAATTACTGCTTATCCATTCAGCGGTCAACGGCGATTACAAATTTCCCGGAGGCGGTGTTCAAGAGGATGAGGATCAGGAATCCGCATTGATTCGCGAAGTGGCCGAAGAAAGCGGCGGACGCATCATCACCACACCGCAGCCCTTCGGAAAGGTGCAGGAATATGATTTTCCAACCGAGAAAGAATTTACCACCTTCTGCATGACCTCTTATTATTATCTGTGTGAAATTGATCCGCATCTCGGCGCTCAACACCTGGATGAATATGAGGCCAGGCTGGGATTCGTACCCGAATGGGTGGACATCGAAGTAGCCATAAAGACCAATCAGACGCTGCTGGCTTCAGGCAAGAAAATCGAACGCTGGGTAGAACGCGAAACCCGGATACTTAATTTAGTTCGTGACGAACTTATCCATTAAGCAACCTTTTCAAAAAGGCTGCGTATACACTCCCGTGAGGAAAAATGAGCAAAGTCATTCCCACCGAAGAACGTATTGAAAAAGCAAGAAAATTGATTGAAAAGGCGCGCGAAATTCAACCGCCTGAAGATGGCGGATGGATGGATTTTTCTTACGCCGCCCAGGTAAAAGATGTGCTGCGTCAGGCCAATGACCTGATCAAGTTCATCCCCATGACTTCGGGACCCTCAGCAGAATTGAAAGCCGAAGCCGCACAGCTTATGAAAGATATCAAAATAGCAGAAAAAGAAATTCTACACCGTTCATTGGCATAATCTTTATTTGAGGAACATATGAAAAAAGTATTAGTTACCTACATCACCCATTCAGGCACCACCCGCGACGTCGCTGAAGCCATCGCAGAAGAAATCAGCAAAACCGGTTTAGAAGCACAAGTCTCGGAACTCACGGAAGTAATCAATACCAATGATTTTGACGCTGTGGTTTTAGGCGCCCCCATGATCATTGGCTGGCACCGCAACGCATTGAAATACCTCAAAACGCATAAAGCCGAATTAGCCTCCAAGCCATTGGCGCTGTTTCTCACCGCCATGAGCCTGACAGAATCACCCAAACCCGAATTGGCAGGTGTGGATTTTCACGTTGATCAAAAATTGATCGTCCCTCCACAAAAACCAGGTCGTTTTAGCTTCAAAGAAAGCTTCACTACCTTTAAACACTATTTAACGCCTGTGCTTAAGGCAGCTCCATCCAGTTTGAAGGCGCTTGCCTTCTTCGGCGGACGGTTGGATATTTACCGCTTGAAATGGTTCGACGCTTTGTTTGTCATGCTGGTGGTGGGGGCGAAACCGGGTGAGAAGCGCAACTGGCCTGATATCCGTGCCTGGGGAGCCGCTTTGCCCGCACTGCTCAAGCTGGATGAAAAATGATCCCGCTGGCGCTGCTCGAAAAACAGCTCAAGCACTTGCCTGAAGACTTGCTGGATATTGTGATGGAGATCCGCGATATTGTTGAAAGGGTGTGCCCTGAGGCGGTTGAGCGGCTTGATCGTAACGGAATTGTTTATTATGATGCCAACCGGGGCGGCCCCGTCAAGGCTGGCATCTGTCAGATCATTTTTAAACAAGACTACCTCAGCCTGGAGTTTATCCACGGTGCGTTTCTGCCTGACCCAACGCGTCTCTTGCAGGGCAGCAACCTTTACAAGAAACAAGCGCTGTTGGGTGCTTTCAAAAATGTTCCCTGGGATGATGTCGCCGCGCTGATCACTGCCTCAGCGCAATTTGACCCCGCCAGCCTGAACATCAAAGACACAGATGGCAAGACTCCCCTTGAAAAGTTCGAGGCTGGTCTGATTAAGTAAAAAACTGGATTAATTATCCTTTTGCAGTTGATAGGCAGAATCCAGAAGTGAATTCCCCAATTTGATCATGGCAAAGAGGTCTTGCTCTTTATACAGGCGCATACCCTGAACTTTGATTTCCATGCCTTTGGGTGAGAATTTGACCACTGGCGGCAATTTCATCGGCCAGGCGCGCAACTCATTTTCAAGCTTCTGGTCGATTAATTGCTTCGCGATTTCTTCACGGTTCGTCCACACCATATAACGTGCCATTAGCTCGAGGCTGCCCAATTCCACCCGCTGAATGCCCACGGCGTCCTCAGCTTCTTCACCGATCATCAAGCGCAAACCCATCTGCAGCATCATATCGCCCAGCCCGCCAAAGTTGATTTCAGCCTGGTGAGGGCCAATTAGTATGATGCCGTCTTTCATCCACACAGCACTGCTAAACCAACGTGTCATGCTGTTTACTGTGCTTGAACCCGTATTATCAGGTGAGTTTTTTGTGGTTTGATTGATCGCCTCAATCGTCCACTCCCCTTTACGCAGCCGCCACCCCGATGCGAGTTGTTCCTCGATGGGTTCATAGCTCCAGCCATTCATGCTTGCCAGGTGACGTAAAGCCGATATTCTTTTCTTTTTTTGAGCGCCAACCAACAGAAAAATAACCCCGATCAACACCGCTGTAACCGCAATGACAATCAAACTGGAAGTAAAATCACTCATGTCAACTCCTCATGGATTATGAATGTACTATTAGTATAGAAGAAACAATCGGCCAGTGCAATCTGCATAATTCTGCACATTTCGGCATTTACCTTTCTTGACACAGGCTCTATAATCTATTGAACTAAATTTGATCACCAGAAGAGGAATCCATGGCGAAAAAACAAATTGAAAAGAACAAGAATCTCAAGACCGTTATTTACCCGATCGTAATCATCCTGCTGGCTGTGCTGGCGGTAATTATGATCATTTTTATAACCCAAGATTCAAAAGCCAAATTGCAAGCCCATTTGCCCGAAGAATCTGCAAATGTTGACCCTATGGCAACCCCCTACCTGGTGGGCGATAAAAAATACTCTTCTGCACCGCCTATGCTGATTGACACCACCAAAAAATACAGCGCCACCTTCACCCTTGCCAAGGGCGGCACCTTTACTGTGGAACTATATGCTGATAAAGCCCCGGTGACCGTCAACAGCTTCGTTTTCCTGGCCCGCCAGGGTTATTACGATGGCACAACCTTCCACCGCGTATTGGAAAATTTCATGGCGCAGGGCGGCGACCCCACCGGCACTGGCATGGGCAACCCTGGCTATCAATTTGAATACGAAGATAGCGGTTACACCTTCGACAAGCAAGGCGTTCTGGCCATGGCGAACTCCGGTGCGCAGACCGCCACCAACGGCAGCCAATTTTTCATCACTTTTGGCCCGGCGGAGTATCTTGACGGCGGCTACACCATCTTCGGCCAGGTCACCGATGGCATGGGCGTGGTTTACAATATCACCCGCCGCGACCCCGACACCAAACCCGATTTCGAAGGGGATATGATTGAATCCGTGGTGATAACTGAAGAATAATTTTTTGCCACTTAATACAGCCTCTGATGGATCTCATCAGGGGTTTATTAATTAAAAGAGAAGTCAGACCTTGTATAATAATAAAAGGCTATAAATTTCTACCTCACCCCAAACCCCTCTCCATCCGAAGATGGAGAGGGGTTTGGGAGAGGCAGGAGTTAAAAATAATATTTTGCAGATAATCGAAAGCAAAAAACGATACCTATGAGAAAACTGCTGGAAAAACTCATAGAAACAGCTATAAGGCATGATTATTGCATAGAATTTGTTGACCATTATATGTAAAATGAGCATATTTTTTACTCAAGGACAGGCCTCAAGATGGAATTTCTGGAATATATCAATAAGATAGATCAAGAAGAACTCAATACATTGCCCGGATTGACCCCCGCGCTGGCCGAAAAGGTCGCGGCAGGCCGTCCGTTTGCCACGCTTGAAGATTTCTCAAACCTCAAGGGCTTGACTGAAAAACGGCTGGCCACCCTGATGGAAGATTTTGGCAAGAAAATGGAAGCCGAAAACGCTGAGAAACTGCAGCAGGCTGAAGCAGTCTCTTCAGAAGAGATCGCCGAAGCAGTCGGCAATGAAGTGGATAAACTCACCCGCAAGAGCACCCTCCGCCGCTTGATCACCTGGATCGTGGTGCTCATTCTGCTGGGCGGCGCTGTAACGAGCGCCATCCTATGGGGCATCCCGTTTGTGTATGCCCGCTATATCAAACCGGTCGAAAACAATGCCGCCAGCATTACCGACCTGGCTGATCAGCAAATTGCAGAGATTGCGCGCCTTGAAGAAGAACTCGCGGCGCTGCAAGCACGGGCCGCCATACTTGAAGAACGGGCTGATAGCGTGGACCAAAACCTGTCCGCACACGATGCCTCTTTGGCACAGCTTGAAAACATGCAGAAACTGCTGGATAGCAACCTTTCTGCTCACAAGACTGAAATGCTGGTCGAGTTTTCAAATCAACTCAGTCTGACACGGGGCATTGAATTGATTTCGCGTAGCCGCCTTTATCTCTCTGAGAGCAACTTCGGTCTTGCCAAAAAGGACCTGCAATCCGCAAGAGACTTGCTCTACACCCTGCTCGACAAACTGCCCGCTGACCAGATAGATGCCATGAAGGTTGTCATTGAACGGGTCGATATGGCGATTGAAAAACTGCCAGCCTATCCGGTAGTGGCCGTAAACGACGTGGATACCGCCTGGCAATATCTGGTGGATGGTCTCCCCAATGTTCCTGAACAGGCGGTCACGCCGGTAATATTGCCTTCCACTGCGACCCCTGAGGCTACCGCAACCATCGAAGCCACTGCCACGCTTGAAGCGACTGCTGCGCCATAATCTTATGGAACCTCGCAAGATCACGGTTAACGACCGCATGCAGCAAGGCTACGTCTACTGGCTCATCGAACCGGTCGGAGAGAATTTTGACCCTGAATTTAAACCTGAATTGACCCCTGGTGAGCTATTGGCACTGGGGGTTTTTGGCGGCAAATACATGACCGACTGCACGGATGAGTTCCCGGCTGAGTGGTTTGAACACGCACGCCTCAACCCTGACCATCACGACCCTGATCTCAATTTCTTTGGCGTTAACGCGTCAAAACCCTTGAGCTATTGGCGCGAAAAAGGTTGGATCCATCCCGACGATCCGCGCGGGTGGTTTCAGTGGTATTGCCGCTACTATTTGGGCCGCCGCGGAGAAGATGACGCGCGTCAGATCAAACGCTGGAAAGCCATGACCCGCCACATTGCCCAGATCAAGAAGAACTGTCCGCCCGGGAATCTGAACTGCCGCAGAAAACAGCGCCAGGCGCTGCTGCACTGGGCTTACGATTCGCGAAAGATGTAACAAAAATTGTTGGTTTAATAAGAATATACAAACTAAAAGTAGATAGCCATTAGCAAGAAAATTAGCAACACAATAATTACTAATTTGAAAAAATAAATCACCTTGACAAGCATACTATAGGATAAAAGTAAAGCACCACAAATGTGCACAGAAAAAACACTTAATAGAACTCTGTCTATGACAGGGTTTTATTTTAAATAAACGATAATTTTGCATACACTCAATAATTAATGGTGAACCACCAGGCACGACCCAGCCGGAATTCTTGGGATCTACCTAATTCATACGAGGTCAAAGCCTCAACATACTTAATTCGAAGTGTCCAAGCGGCAGGGGCAGCCAGGCTTGTCAACGAGGTCGCAACTCAGCGCCTCAAGGTTTGAAAACGGTGTCCCCTGGTGGTTATAATCTAGATGGATTGGGCGAATGCGGGATTATACATTGTATGTTGGTGAATGAGTGCCCACAAAATATGCAAGAGTTTGTTCATCAGAACGCCGAGAGCTTGCATCTTGGTGAGTGGGTTCTTTGGCCTCCTTTGTAAATTGGAATAGAGTTGCGCAAAATGTGAATCATATTGGATCATGCGCAAACAAGAAAAGTAAAGCATGGTCCTCAGGTGTGGACGACCTTGACGTGAAATGGGAGTACGACCATATTGTTTCTTGCCTGATGAGTTGGGTGTGGGTTGAATACCAGCCAGTTTCACCCATTGTGAAGCACTCTTATATCTTTTTGGGTCTCCTATCTCTGCAAGAAAAAGAGCTATTGAAACAACACCAAGTGATTTTACAGAAAGCAAGTATTCCGCTTCTGGCAATGAAGCCAAACAATTGGTCATTGCATCCGTTACTTGGTTCAATTGCATTTGAAACCTTTGGATATTGGAAAGATGTATTTGAATGGACAGTTGGACAGCTTGAAGTCCTTCCAAGATTCCAATTGACGTAGCAGCCAGTTGATAAACCTGCTGTACTTTGGTAACACTCAGCCTTTTTCCCAAGTAAGCTGCCTTTACTTCAGCCAAGAAATCATCCTCTTTTATTTTTCTGATCTCGGCTGCGCAAGCATTGCTAAGCAGAATTGCACGACTGGTCTCACCGTTTAGATTCTTAAATATCTGGAAGTATTCAGGAAAAACTTGCCCAACTAAACCCCACAAAATATGTTGCTCTCGGCGGATTGCGCGAGAAAGTTGGTGATATGCCACTGCATATTGCTTTATTTCCTCATATCTTCCTTTCTGCAATCTAGTTTCAGTATAGTGACCATTTCTTGAGAGTTCTGCAATTTGAACTGCATCACGCCGATCATCTTTTGAACGATCAAGTTGATTCCCTTCACGATGCTTTTTCACTGTGTAGGCATTCACCAAGTGATATGTGATTCCGTTTTCTTCCAATTCCCTGGCCATCAATTTCCAAAAATAATTGGATGGTTCCATGGCAACAATCAATCGAGATTCAGCCTGTTTTTGAGAGATCATTTTTACCCTCTTTAAAAAATAATCATAACCCCCACGATCTTGTGGAAAACTGAAGTAGTCTATCTTTTCTCCATTTTCCTTCGTAACTACGCAAACATTTTTCTCTAGTGCCAAATCTATTCCTACATGAAGTGTTCCAGTCCCATCTTGTTTTTTGGTTTGATTTGTGCTAAATTGTGACATGAAGTATCCTCCTAAGTACGTATATCTACTCTCGATTGAGTATTGTACACAGAGGATACTTCCTTATTTCTCTATATTAGGTTATTACAAACCTTGTCAAGGTGATTTAAGATGAGTATTAACCCTATGGAATCAGTTCAGGCGTATATCCCAATTTACGCACAGCATCCATGATCGTAACTGGGGTAACGATAGTTTCATCGTAGATTACCTTCATTTTTTGGCTGCGGTAGCTGGCATCCACAGTGTCAACGCCGGGCAGGTCATCTTCGAGAGCTTGGAGTTTCATCGCACAATTGGAGCAGTGCATATCTTTGATTTCCAACAGTAATGTTTTCATTGTTTCCTTAATCAATTAAAAACAATTTCGCCTGTGTACATGCCCATGGAACAAGTAAAAGCAATTTTCTTGCCAGCAGGCTGCGCAGGAATCTGAACTGATTTTGTACCCGTCTGATCTAATAGTTCACTGATATTCAATTCTGGGATTAAGAAAGCCCGCGAGCAGGAGTTGGTGTTTTTCGTGATCAGGTTGAGTGTTAATTCTGTGTCTGCCGGAGCCTTCAAAACATTTGGTTTATAACCGCTGTTGATCACATTTAAGGTGATCACGTTCTCAGATTGATCGATAGCTGAGAGAATTTCAGCAACTTGCGGTTGTGAGTTTGTTTGCAACAATTTGCTGATGGAATATGGTGAACCCAACAGATTCAACCCTGTGTCAATTGAAAGCAACCCCAAGACCAAAAGCACCACAGCCACTATACGTACCAATTGTTTCTCCAACAAGGAGCCTAACTTAGTGGCGAAATATGACAGAATAAAGAAAACCGGCGAGGTGCCGAGAGTGAAAGCGAACATCAATGCCGCCCCTAATATAGGACTGCCCGCAGCGATGGCACCTGCCATCATGCTTTGGGTGACTCCGCAAGGGATAAGAATGGTTAATCCACCCAAGAAGATGGGAGAGAATAAAGATGTCTTGTTTTTGGCTTTTTTACGTATGAAACGAGTCACTGAAGCCGGAGGTTCAAATGAAAAAAAACGAAAAACCGGGTGCACATTGAGCATGCGCAAGGCATTCCCAATCATAAAGATGGCAATCAGAAACTGAAGAATCGCTCGCATGGTGGGGGTCATTTGTAGCACAGCTCCAAGCGCGCCGAGTAAGGCTCCTAACAAGGTGTAAGCAACCAGCTTGGCTGCCAGGAAAAGGACGATGGGCAGGGCAATCTGCGGTGACGATTTTTGTTTGGTTTTTGTGCCTGGTGTGGCTACTTCCTTTTCAATTTGGCTGGCCAAAGAACTTGCTAATAATCCGCCTTGAACAGCCATGCAGCTTAGCCCTCCAGTGGTCAAACCGGTAATAAAAGCAACCCATAAACTAAGCATCCCATACCTGAGCTTTCTTTATGCAGACACCAAACAATTGCTTACTATAACTTATTCAATAATTGAATAGAACGATAGGATAAAATCTTAATAGATAAGGTCAAAATTGTCAATATTCCCACTTTAAGTATGGGGGATCAAATTCAAGTTAAAAATTTAATGAAGTTTCTTGTCTGCGTGCCAGCGGTATCCGCTCAGCGCCCAGAGCACCACATTGCTGCCGTAGAATATCCACACCAGGCCAAAGGTAATGTTGGAGAGATTACCCATCCCCAGGTTGTAGATCTCACCCAAAATTTCAGTGGCAAACCAGCAGGTGGCAGCCAGGGCTACAAACCAGGCGTTGCATGCAGGATAAAGTTTTCGCCTGACTGTTTCCCACGAGAACCACATGGTGGTGCAGAAGAAAGCGGTGTAAACAGGACCGATGACGGCGTGCCCGACCCGCACGAGGTCAGACCACAAAAGCACCACGATGATCGCGGCAATACCGTAGATCACAATCGGCAGCCACAGGTCTTTGAATTGGAACTTCTTCAGGTAGTGAAATCCGCGGCCAACACGGATAATCAAAAAGACATGTGCGAGAATCGAAAGCCCGCCGCCCACCATGAAAACCCAGCCGCCAACTGAAAGGGTTGGGCTCACCACCACCAGACTCATCAAAATATCCGTGGGCAGCATACAGCAAAATGCCGCCACCAACAGCTTCCAATCACGGCGTTCAAGCTTATGTGCCCCGGCAATCAAGACCAGCACGAAAGCCAGCAGTGTGATACAAGGTTTTGCAATGGCAGGATAAAGACTGGATGTTTTATTGAAATAGTTCATCCAGTCTGCGCTGAAGACAGAACCAGCCAACAGCAGCGTTAATCCCAGGATGCTATAAACAACCTTGCGCTTTTTATCTGAAATTGCGATGGTTTGGTGAACTGCCATGACATAACCTCCAAAATGGGAATTAATTTTTGCTTAATTATATAGATTTTCATAATTGTAGTAAAATTCCAGTGCTTCAGCAGCCAGCGTTTATTTTTGACCGTCAGGTCGGTTTTGTTTTTCCCTTTACGCCGAAAGGGGTAATTTTCTCCCATGATGCAACTTCATTAGTTCACCTGCGTATTTAAAGCGCCTTCTGATTTCATTAATTTGAAATCCATCGTGTCTGCCACTTGAGGTGGCCAGCTTTAATATTGTTATCTCTCAAAGGTATTTCATTATGGAAAATAGTACTAAAAACAATGTTTTTTCGGAAGCTTTTCGCAAGCTAAAAAAGACCTTCCTGGACTTTCCACGCAAATTTTGGATTGTAGTGGGGGTATCGTTCATAGACCATGTTGGTGGAACGATGCTTTTTCCGTTCTTCTCACTTTACATCACCCAAAAATTTAATGTTGGCATGACCCAAGCCGGAATAGTATTGGGGATCTTTGCGTTGTCTGGTTTGGTAGGACAAATGATTGGCGGTGCACTGACTGATAAGTTTGGCCGCCGTAAATTGATCATTTTCGGTCTCATTTTTAGCGCGTTAAGCACCCTGACCCTTGGTTTCATTAAAGAGTTCTCCGTGCTCATCCCGCTGGCAGTAGTGATTGGGTTCCTTTCTGACATGGCAGGCCCGGCGCACAACGCCATGATTGCCGATATTTTGCCTGAGGAAAAGCGTCATGAAGGTTTTGGCATCATGCGCGTGGTGGGCAACATGGCCTGGATCATCGGCCCGACCATAGGCGGATTTGTCGCCGGAAGATCATTTTTGGCGCTCTTCATCATTGACGCGATCATCAGTTGTTTTGTGGCTTTTCTCTTCTTCTTGTTCATCTCTGAAACGAAACCCGAAACACATGCCAATGAACCCCAGGAAAGTTTTGTCAAAACCTTCCTGGGATATGGCAAGGTGATAAAAAACCGTGCCTTCATGGCGTTTTTGGCTGCGTTGGTTTTGATGGGATTGGTCTATCAGCAAATGTATAACTCACTTTCAGTCTATATGCGCGATAGCCATAACTTTGCACCGAATGCTTACGGTTTTTTGCTGACAGCCAGTGCCATTGTAGTCATCCTGTTTCAGTTCAGTGTCATGCGCTATATCAAGAAAAAACCGGCGTTTAAGATGATGGCTTATGGCACATTGTTTTATATGGCAGGGTTTAGCATGTTTGGCCTGATCAATGCCTATTGGTTGTTTGTGGCTGCCATCATCGTGATTACGGTGGGTGAAATGCTGGTGGTGCCTACCAGTCAAACCCTGGCAACCAATTTTGCTCCTGCAGACATGAGGGGACGATTTATGGGCATGTTTGGCATGACCTGGGCCATCCCGGGTGTGATTGCCCCCTATTTGGCCGGCATGATTTTGGATAATTTGAACCCCAATTTGCTGTGGTATATTGGCGGCGCTTTGTGCGGTGTGGCCGCCCTGGCTTTCTTTGGATTGCACGGCGCAATCGGTAAACAGACACGCTTTTTAGCCACGGAAGAAGAACCTGCCGCTGTGCCAGTGATTGAGAGTGCATAGAGTGCAGAATCCCACAAGTTGAAATATTTTTAGACTCCCGCGGTTTTCATAAACTGCGGAGATGATTAAGAGACCCCGAAGTCTGAAAAAAGACTTCGGGGTCTTGCAATAAACCATAACTGGGCAAGGATTAAATGCCAAATATTACATCAACCATTTGGCTGAAGAAGGCGGCATGTCGATATATAGATGCCCGTCATGCGCTTCGTAACCCACGCTTTCATCCATCAGATCAGTAAAGTGCGTTTGATGGCTGCCCAGCGGAATATCGATTGACACTGCATGATCGGCAGCATTGATAGCTGTTATGGCAAACCCGCTCTCTAATTCACGGCTGAACGCAAACTGTTCATTGGTTAACAAGAGTTGGTGGTAAGCCCCATTGAGAAGACCAGGATGTTGCGTGCGAATTTTGATCAATTTCTTGAGCGCTTCATATAAATCCAGCCGTTCGCCATGAGCCAACAGGTCTTGCAAATCAAGCGCCGGACGCAGCGCTGCATCTTGATCCTCTTTGCGCCCGCGGATGCCGAATTCGCTGCCATAGTAGATCGAAGGGACGCCAGGCATGCTGAACATCAACACATACAAAGGCAGCAAAGCCGCCGGGTTCTTTAACATACTGGCCACCCTGCTGACGTCGTGATTGTCTGCAAACGAATAGAGGCCGAGATCAAGCATCTTGCCATTTACGCCAAACTGCTGCTGCAAAGTGTAAGCAATCTCAAACATATTGTGATCGTTGAAGCTGGAATACAATCCCTTGTAAGCAATGTAATTGGTCACAGAATCCAGCCGACCAGGTTGAGCCCACTGTGTATAATCGCCATGGATCACTTCACCCATCAACCAGAAATCTGTTTTAAGTTTCTTTGAAAAGCCAGACAGAGCGGATAAAAAATCTTTATCTATGACATCCGCAGTATCCAGACGCAGCCCATCAATCTGGTAGTCATCGACCCATTGTTTAACCGCACCAAAAATATGGCTGCGCACCTCTTCGTTATTAAGGTTAAGTTTTACCAGAGTTTCATGCCCACCCCAATTATCATAGACCAGTCCATCTTGAAATGAATTATCTCCCTCAAACTTCAAGCCTGAAAACCAGCCGCAAAACTGAGAAGCCTGGCGTTTCTCGAGCACATCCCGAAAAGCCCAGAAATCCCGGCCAACGTGATTAAAAACTGCATCCAAAACGACCTTGATGCCCAACGCATGCGCCCGTGCGGCAAAGCACGCGAAGGTCTGGTTGGTTCCCAACCGGCGGTCAATATTATAGTAATCGACCGTGTCATAACCGTGCCAAACCGATTCAAAAAGCGGACCGATGTAAAGGCCGTTGATGCCCATGTCTGCCATATGTTCAAGCCACGGATGCAATCCATCCAGGCGATCAACCGGCGGCTGGCTGAAATCATTATGAGACTGCACGCCGCTTAACCCAAGCGGATAAATGTGATAGAAAACAGTTCGATCAATCCAGTTCATCAGAATTTCTTTATTTGTGCGAGTGTATCTGTAAGGGCAATTCATGAATTGCCCTTACAATAACCTATATTGGCGTTACGAATAAATTCCATATTGGAACTGTCTGACAGCTTGTCTGGCAAGTTCCACGTCGAGGGTTGCCAGGCCGTTAAGCCCCAAGCCAATATAGGTATTGAGCATGCCTAAAAAGGTCAGTGCATAGGCCTGGTGCCGTCCGCGCATGTTGCCATGTTGGGGTACGGCATTGAGAAACACCTTTTCGATTATCTCGTGTTGAAATCGGTTTTGCATACTGACTGCTTTAAAACCTTCACTTTCTTGTGGCGCAAACCACAAAGCAAGCTGCAGACGGAAAAAGATCGGGAACTCACCGGCAAACAAAAAATAGGTCTCGGCGATGGTTTGCAGGGTAAGCGGCAAATCACCGCGATAATCTGCCGCAGAGGTCAGTCGATTTCGCAATGCACTGAAGGATTGCTCAAGAATCGCTTCAAGCAGTCCGCGCTTGCTGCCAAAATAGTGATAGAGCGTGGGTTTGGTGATGCCTGCCGCGTCGCAGATTTCTTGCACGCCGACAGCATCATATCCTCTTTCAGAAAAAAGAGTCAGGGCTTGTTCGAGGATTGTTCCGCGGTTATCCATAGCATTAGTATACCGAACGGTATAGTAATTGTCAATACTTTTCTCTAAAGTGTTAATAGAGCGATAAAATGGAATGATGGATAACACTTCACCACAGATCAATTTTGAAAGTCTTCTAGCTGGCTTCGATGCAGCAACCACTCCCGTGGATTGCGGCAAACTATGCGCGCCTTTCAACCCGTCTGGCAAACCTTTTTGCTGTGACATTTGCCACGCCGTGCCAGTGGCTTACAAACCTGAATGGGATTATTTAAAGACACACACCGCACTCTGGCATCTTTGGCGCAGAGATGAGTGCAGCGATGAACCCATGAACCCCGATGATTTGCTCGAAGAAACACCTGAGCACTTGCTGCTGCTCTCTTGCAAAGGGCCTGACAGATGCGAACGTGAATTCCGCGCCACGAGCTGTCGACAATTTCCGTTCTTTCCATACATCAGCAGCGATTTCCGCTTTATCGGTCTGGCACATGATTGGGAGTTTGAATCCAAATGCTGGTTGCTCAGCCACCTGGAACAAGTCACCCCGGATTATCGTCAGGAGTTTATTAAAACCTTTGATTTGATATTTTCTTATTGGATGGATGACTTCGACAGCTATGCTGCCCTTTCTGAAGAAGTACGTGAGCATTACCTCGACAATCACAAGCGCATTCCGCTGCTGCACCGCAACGGCTCAGATTATCTGATCAGCCCTAAAAACGAAACCTTGAAGAAAATCAACCTGAAAGAATTGAAAAAACACCGCCCCTATGCTTAATCTTATTACTTGCATTTTGGGCAGCTACACTTTACTATATATGTAACAGGAGGATAAGATGAATATCACAAAACGAACAATTGGCATGGCAACAATCATGCTCATGCTTCTGGTCAGCGCATGCACACCCGCCGCTGCACCAACACCTGACCTGGCAGCAACCATCGCAGTCAACGTAGCCATTGAACAAACCATGGCTGCTTTGCAAACACAATCCATCGCCACTGAATTGGCATACCAACAGCAGCATCCCACAGAAACCGCAACCCCGCAGCCCACAGCCACCAGCGAGTTCACTCCCACACCCGACAAAATCACCCTGACCTTATCCAAAGACACTTACTGCCGCAATGGCATTTTTGCCAAATCACCTTATGTGGCGTTAATGTCCGCCGGTCAAACCTATGACGTGCTCGCCATTGACCCAAATAATCAAGCCTATTATGTTGTGGAACCCGATCACACTTTCACTTATTGTTGGGTTTGGGGTGAATATGCCAAACTCAACGGTGATAAAGACAGACTGCCGGTTTATACCCCTCAGCCGCTGCCCACACCAACCTACACCGCCACCGTCGGACCTGATTTTTCTGTGTCATATGTCGGCCAACAGGTCTGCGGGGCTGATTATTACTTACGTTTCTTCATCAAGAACACCGGCTCAAAAACCTGGGAAGCGCTACAAATTAATGTTACTGATAACACCAAAAACGTAACTACGACCTATAACAACACTGTTTTTGTGGATTACCTTAACTGCGTCGCCGGGGTATCAGAATCTGATCTTACGCCAGGTGAAAGCAGCAACGTGGCAGTTAAAGTCTCTGAAGACCCAACCGGCCACTCCATGAGCGCCACCATAATCCTCTGCCAAACCGATGCTTCCGGTGGATGTAATCCAAAAACCATCACTTTCACTCCTTAATTATTAGAGGTACGTTTCGTGTGTCAGGAGGATAATATGAAAGCAAAACGGTTTATTTTTTCTATGTTGGTGTTTACCCTCATCTTGACATTGACAGCATGCAATATGCCAAATGGGGCTTCATCTGCCGGCACGCCTGATATTGAAGGGACGGTAGCAGCCAAGGTGGCGATTGAACACGCAGCCCAGACAATGGTTGCGCAAACACTCTCTGCCGAAAATCCAAATGCGGGGCAGGTGAGCACCAGCACAAACACCATTGAAGCGCCGGTGGATATCACTTTCACGCCAACGCTGTCACCCACCATCACCATGACCCCCACCCCTGAGGGAACATTTCTTACCGTTTCACAAGACACCTATTGCCGTTTTGGCGGCCCTTATTCTTCATTTAAAATCCTGGCTACTGTAAAAGTTGGTCAAAAAGTAGAAGTCATTGCCCGCAACCCTGAGAATGACTCCTATTATGTCAAGAACCCATATGAAACCAATTCAACCTGCTGGTTGTATGGAAAGTATGCCACCCTCACAGGCAACCCAGGCGTTTTACCGGTGTCAACCATGCACCCCACACCGACACCAACATTTACACCAACCCCGACACACGGGTTTACAGTAAGTTATGTCAGCCTTGAAACATGCGGTATTCAATATGCCTTTAAACTATTTGTTAAAAATACCGGTTCATCAATCTGGCAGTCAATCTCAATTACGGGCAGTGATACCGCTACCGCTTTTGCCATCAACCACTCATCAAACACCTTTAAAGAATATTCAGGGTGTACTGCTGGTGTAATTCAAGACGATCTCACGCCCGGAGAATCCTCTTATGTACTAAATGTTAGCCCTGGTCAATTCAACTATAATCCCACCGGAAATAACATTTCGATTACAGTAACCCTTTGTTCTCTTGATGGCCTTCTCGGGACTTGTAAATCAATCCCACTTTCATTTACACCATAGCTATCGAAACAAACCAGGAGTAAAACATGAAACTCAACCGGATTTTTTCGACGGCACTTGTCATTGCAGTTGTCCTGGCATTATCTGCCTGTAATGTCTCCACCCAAGGCGATACTGGCACACCAGATAGCGCCACTGCGGCTGACCGCCAGGTAGCTATTGAACAAGCCGCAGCGACCTTTGTTGCCCAAACACTTACCGCCGCGGCGCCAACGATCACACTAACCCCGCAACCTCCGCTGGAGTCTTACACCCCCACGGCGACGCCAACGATCACTTTGGCGCCAACTTCAGAGCTCGTTACCCTGGTGGTATCCAAAGACACTTACTGTCGGCAAGGTGCGCCTGTGGCAGCATTTAAATATGTTGTCATCATAAAATCAGGTCAACTGGTTGAAGTGCTTGCCCGCAACCGAGATAACGATTCATTTTATGTCAAGAATCCTTACGAAGATAACAGCGCTTGTTGGATCTACGGAAAGGACTTCGTTCTTGATGGAAACGCAGACGGGCTGAAGATCGCAACATTGCAGCCCACACCTACACCCACGCGCACACCGACACCTGACGCAAACTTTACCGTCATTTATAGCAGCCTGGTCGCCTGCACTGCCCCCAATTATGCCTTCAAGTTATACATCGAAAACACAGGGTCCATACCCTGGCAATACATTTCAATCACCGGCAGCGATACCGTCACAGGATTTGCCATCAACCACACTTCTAATTTCTTTGACCAATATTCAGGTTGTACGACCATGAACCCGCAAGATGCAGTCATTGGCGGAGATGATACATATGCAATGAATGTGAACCCTGGTGAATTCAACTATAATCCCGCCGGACACCTGATCAATCTCAATGTGAAACTATGCACACTGGATGATGCCAAAGGCACTTGTGTAAACAAAACCATTTCCTTCACGCCATAAACTTTCTATCTATTTGATAAAACACATGCGGACCAAAAACTGCATGTGTTTTTTTATTTCGATAAGTCATTTCCCCTCCTGTATAGATGCCAAACTCCATGATAAGATTGGGAACATACAAGTCTAAGGCATAGCTAATGCCTGCTTGGGAGGTTAATTATGAAAATACAACACTTGAAAATTTGGGGGTTTACCCTCGTGATTGTGATTGCTTTAACAGCCTGCACAACGCCACAAGCAGCACAACCCACATTAGTATCCACCGTCACTTCAGAAGTTGTTGCCACAGCCACTGAGGTCGCAGCAACACCTGAATCGACGGCAACCGCTGCGCCCACTGCCACACTCCCGCCCACTGCAACCGCTTATGTGGAACCCACGGCTACAAGCGAAATTGCTGCGGCAACACCCACACCCATCGCAGCCAATGCTAATGGAAACGTGCTTATTTCTCTGGCCAAAAACACGATCTGCCGCACTGGTCCTTCCACGAACTATCCATCTGTGGCATCCATCCCGGCCGGCGTGCAAGTGAACGCGATTGGTAAACTCGAAAACAGCACCAGCTATACCTATATCGAAAACCCCTCTGCACCTGGCAGCTATTGCTGGGTCTTCAGCGAAGGGGCCACCATTCAAGGCAAACAAACGGATTTAAAAATCATTCAACCGCTGCCTTCACCCACCCCTGACACTAAAGCAAACTTCAGCGTTACCTATTCTGGCATCCAACAGTGTGCTGGCGGAGATTACTCTTTCAACCTTGTCGTTGCCAACACAAACGAGCAGATCTGGCAATCCATCAGCATCTACATCGTTGACGCCAACACCAAGATAGCCACCAAATACTCAAGCGATCATTTTGAAGGCTGGAGCAAATGCCATGTAGATTGGTATCAAGATGACCTCACTGAGGGTGAACATGCCTTCATCAGTCCTTTTAATCCCGGTCACTTTGACTACAACCCCGCGGGCGGCACTTTCTTCATTCGGGTCAAGTTGTGCTCGAAAGAAGGACTTCAGGGTATTTGCATGAACAAAGAAATCAAGGTTCAGCCTTAGTCTTCACTAGTGTTATCAAACCTGTTTAATACTAAAACTTCCGCGGATTTAAATCCGCGGAGGTTTTTTTGTCACATTGTGACCATTCCTAATCGGTGCCGATTTTGCGGAACTGGGTTTTATAAAGCTGGGCGTATAACCCTTTTTGAGCAAGCAATTCAGAGTGCATGCCCTTTTCGAGCACTTGTCCGCGGTCAATCACCAAAATCTGGTCTGCTGCCAGAATGGTACTCAGGCGGTGCGCAATCACGATGCTGGTTCGTTCAGCCATCACCCTGTTCAGCGCTTCTTGAATCAGTGCTTCAGATTCACTATCCAGGCTGCTTGTGGCTTCATCCAAAACGAGGATGCGCGGATTCTTCAAGATCACGCGCGCCAGAGCGATGCGCTGTTTTTCGCCGCCACTGAGCCGATATCCGCGTTCACCCACCACCGTATCATAACCATCTGGCAAGTCGTTTATAAAGTCATGAATATTGGCTGTCTTGCAGGCGGCTTCGATTTCTTCATGGCTGGCATCCAGCTTTGAATACAGCAGGTTGGTGCGGATGGTGTCATGAAAGAGATAAGTCTCCTGGGTGACCATGCCGATTTGTTCTGCAAGAGCGTCCAGCTTGAGGTCGCGCAAATCCACGCCATCGAGGCGGATGCTGCCTGATGTGGGATCATACAACCGTGGGATGAGATAAGTCAGCGTGGTCTTGCCAGCCCCGCTGGGACCAACCAAGGCCACCAGGCTGCCGGGTTCCACACAGAAACTGACATGTTCCAGTGCGTTGCCGCGTGCCTGGCTGTGATGGCCGTCATCCGCGTTAGAAGCCGGGCTGGTTCCAGAGAGTGAAGTCGAGACAGATTCCGTACTGCCATATCGGCGTACATCGCTCAGCAAATGCTCATCCCCGGCCTGGTAAGTAAAGGTGACGTCATCAAAATCAATCTGCCCTCTTACAGCTTGGGGTGCTTTTGCGTCTGGTTTCTCCAGAATATCAAGCGGCATATCAATTACTTCAAAAACACGTTCAAAACTGACGACTGACGTGGCAAAATCCATCGGTGCGTTGGCCAGACTGAACAGAGCGCCGTAGAGGCTGCCAAGATAAGCCCCAAAAGCCACAATGGTACCCACGGTAAAAAATCCGCTGATCACAAAATAGCCGCCGAAACCGTAGACCAGGGCAGTGCCCACCGCGCTTAACAGCCCTATAATAGACATAAAAATGGAGCCCACATAAGCCCGTTCAATGCCTTGATTTCTGACTTGTTTGGCTCTGTCACCAAAACGATCCACTTCAAGCATTCGCCTGCCAAAGAGTTTTACCAGCAAAGCACCGCCAATATTGAGCGTTTCATGCATCATGGCATTCATCTGTGCATTGGCTTCCATTTGCGCGCGCACAATATCACGCATGCGATTGCTCAACTTTCGCACTGCCAAAATGAAGAGCGGCGCAATAACAATGCTGATCAGGGTTAATCGCCACTCAAAAGTAAACATAACCATAAGCGTTGCGGCCATCTGGATGATGTTGGTTAATATGTTTACAAAAGTGCTGCTGATGGCGTTTTGCGCACCTACAACATCATTGTTCAAGCGGCTCATTAACTCGCCAACTTTGGTGTTGGTGAAGAAACGCAGAGACATACGTTGAAGGCCAGAGTAAAGTGTCATCCGCAGGTCGTAGATCACCCCTTCACCCACAGCGGCACTTAAGCGGCGTTGAATCACATTCAATGCACTGTTAATCACCGGAATCAAGAAAAGGGCTGCTGCCAGCCAAATCAGCCCCTTGATATCAGCAGCAGGAATGGTTTTGTCAATTAATTGCCTTACCACCATGGGTGACAACAACGAAAGCCCGGTACCGATCAAAATTAAAGTCAACATCCCTATCAGGTGCCACATATAGGGTTTGGCATAAGTAAACACACGTTTTAATAGACTCAAAGAAACGTGTGGGATTTCGTCTGGCGCTTCTGCCAGGTGCTTCATTCCGCCACCGCGCATAAAGTATCCTTTTTACAACAGTATTTATTAGTTTGATTATATTCCTGCTTTAACTGAAACCCCTTAAATCGGCGAATCCCCAAGTGCCGCTTGGGGATTCGTTTTTTGCTTAGGAGAAGAAGAGATATTTTTAGTTTACAAATCAATTGTGAAGGTTTTATCAAGAATAATTGTATATTTATCGATATCCCTCCTTAGCTGCATTCGCCTAAATCACATAAACCATTGCCATCTGAGTCTGAATATCTACGGCAATCACCGGGGAAGGAACAATGTCTTCTTTTTGGGCAGGTCGTGTAACAAACCTGGCTGTTTTGTGCAACCGACGCGGTGGGCAAAGCAGTTGGCTGCGTCGTTGCATTCGGGACGGCAGTTGACGACTCTGATGAAATTGAAGTTGCTGCCTGTGTCTGTGTGGCGGCGGCTGTTGGTTGTGTCTGGGTTGCTGCTGGTGTGGCTGAACCATCCGTGTTTTGGGCAAGACTGGATGATGCCTCTGCCTTATTGAGTGATGGAATCACATTACTAATCGCAAGCGCTGAGCCCAAACCCACCAGACCCATGGTCACCAAAAAGTCTCTGCGGCTGACCGCAGAGGCTTGCGGCGCAGCGGTCAACACCTGTGGAGTAAGTGTTGGTGTGCGGTTGAAGATTTTTGCCGCGGTTTTGACAATCCAACGCCAATGCAGGCCAACCTTGAGAACTGCTAATAGCAAGGTGACAATTGACGAGTAAATATGGATCTCCAGCCAGACCTCGTAATTGGTGATATTAAGATTAAACCAGGTTGAGATGACCAACCCGGTTTCAATGATCATCACAAAGCCATAAAGTAAAAGTCCATCAAGCAATGCATAGACTCTGGATCTGCCTGAAGTCTTGCCAAAAAACCTTGAGGCTACACTTTTGACCCAATCCCAATGGTTGACCAAATGAACCATGATGCCCAGGAAAACCGCAACCCCAAGCCATTGGTGAATGGCAAGACCTGTCAGATTTATGAAAAAGGAGACCAGAAATGCCAGCAAGATTGCTGCATCAAGCAGCCAGTTAAATTTTTGTTTTTTCATTCTCTTAACAACCTGTACACCTGTAATAATATGAACAGACAAAGCATACAAGCAGAAAGACTTTAATTGGTTTAGATTCGGTATAGAAACTATGCAAACCTGTGAACGGAAAACAGAATTTATTGAGTAAAATTATCAGTATCTTGCTCTCATCAGGAAGTATTATTGTGACTTATAAACTATTGATCTTTGATTTTGACGGTACGCTGGCGAATTCCTTCCCCTGGGTGGTAGCCATATTGGACGAGCTGGCTGAAAAATTCAACGCCATTCCGGTGGATCACTCAAAACTGGATGAATTAAAAAACTATCCGCCGCGCAAAATCATGGAAATGCATAACATTTCGATCTGGAAGTTACCCGCCATTCTCAGGTTTACACGCTCACGCATGAAAACGAATGGTGAGAGTATTCGCTGTTTTGAGGGTGTTGATACCATGCTTCAAAAGCTCAAAGACAACGACATCCGCATGGCGCTGGTGACCACCAATACTTGTGAGACCGTCCGGCGTGTATTGGGAGATGACCTGTATAACCTTTTTCATCATTTTGAAGACAAAGTCTCTTTGTTTGGAAAACCGGCAGCCTTAAAGCGAATCATCCGCAAAAGTGGGTTTGATCGTTCAGAAATGTTGGCCATCGGTGACGAAATCAGAGATGTTGAAGCCGCCAAAAAAGTGAACATCCCCTTTGGCGCTGTTTCATGGGGATTTTCAAACATGGATGCCATGGCGTCTCACGCCCCTGAACACATCTTCACGGAAATGGGTCAGATTGTTGATGAAAGCATCTGAGGTAAAGGCGATGGTGGATGGATAAACGGTGCCAAAACATAAACCAATGAACATGATACTGACGATCGCAG
>Ga0351962_1074_pt2 | contig 26871 bp, 32 predicted proteins | sample TotcelT113001N13_FD_205805 | JGI IMG/M metagenome (GOLD analysis project Ga0351962, IMG submission 205805) | Enriched cells from coal bed in the Powder River Basin, Montana, United States - Total cells T11 rep3 HSBNCT.T11.300.1.N13 ...
GGTGCAAGGGACGAATCGGAAGACCAGGCCGGAGCCTGCCATTTCATAGAGCACATGATCTTCAAGGGGACCAGGACCCGGTCCGCCTACCAGATCGCCCGTGAACTGGACGCCATCGGCGGCCATTCCAACGCCTTTACTGCCATGGAGCACACCTGCTACCACGGCAAGGTGCTGGACAAGGCCGGGGAAACCCTTGTCGGGCTTCTGGCCGACATATTCCTCAACAGCGTTTTTGATCCTGCTGAAATCGCCAGGGAAAAGGATGTGGTCCTCCAGGAGATTCATATGCTGGAGGACACACCCGAAGATTATCTTCATCTTCTCACCCAGACCGCCTTTTTCGGGAATCATCCCCTGGGCCGCTCCATCCTCGGCTCGCCTGAAACCCTTGAACGCTTTTCCACCCAAATCCTCAAGACACACATCAGCCGCTGGTATCTGCCGGAAAAGATCATCATTGCCGCTGCCGGTAGCGTGGATCACGACCGTCTTGTGCAGCTTGTTGCGCCGGATTTCGGCAGGCTTGAACAAAACAGCCCTCCGGCTGTTCGCCAGGAGCCCAAAACCCTTGCCAATGAAAACATCTGCGGCAAGGACCTGGAGCAGAGCCACCTGTGCATAGCCTGCAAGGGCCTTTGCGCCACAGACCCGGACCGCTACGCCTACTATGTGTTGAACACCCTGCTTGGCGGCAACATGAGCTCCCGGCTCTTTCAGGAGGTCCGTGAAAAACGGGGCCTGGCCTACTCGGTCTATTCCTTTTTATCCTGCTTCGTGGATTCGGGCATGCTTGGCATATACGCCGCCGTGGAGCCGGACCAGACCCCCAAGACCCTGGCAGTCATCGCAAAACAGTTGCAGCGCCTGCGGGAGGAGGCCCCTGCCCCCAAAGATCTGGAAAGCGCCAAGCAGTTCATCAAGGGCAGCCTCTTTCTTTCCGCGGAAAGCACAGACAGCCAGATGCTCCGGCTCATGCAGAACGAGGTGTTTTTCGGACGCCATGTCTCCCTTGATGAAGTGGCCCAGAGGGTGGACAGCGTTACCGCCAAGGAGGTTCAGGAGCTTGCGTGGAAAATTCTGGACCCTGCCACCACAGCCCTTGCCATACTAGGCCCCAACCAGACGGAAACAGGTCTGCAAGGCATACTCAAGGGCTGAAATAAGCCTCCTTAACTTGTGCGGCATCTGCAAAACCTTGAATAAAAATTGCAGGAGGGCTTTTTTGAAAAAAACTTCCCTCCTGCTCCCCCTCTCAAAAATTCAGGTCATGTTAACCTATCCGCAGGAGCAGCCGCATGTCCCAGGAGCTTTCAGGCATAGTGGTGCACATTAAACGGTTGAGGCCCGACACCGATTCGGACATCCCTCTGCCCCGCTACATGAGCAAGCATGCAGCAGGCATGGATGTGGCCGCAGCCATTGAAAACACCCTCACCCTGGAGCCGGGCGGCATGGCCCTTGTTCCCACAGGATTCGCCCTTGCAATAGAGCCAGGCTATGAAATCCAGGTGAGACCCCGAAGCGGCCTGGCAGTCAAGCACGGCATCTCCATACCCAATGCGCCGGGAACCATTGACGCCGACTATCGCGGCGAGGTCATGGTGGCCCTGATCAACCTCTCCCAAAAGCCATACACCCTGCGCCGGGGCGACCGCATGGCCCAGCTTGTGCTGGCAAGGGTGTGCAGGGCCAATCTTGTGCAAAGTGATGACCTGGATGAAACTGAAAGGAATGAGGGCGGCTTCGGCCACACCGGCTGACCTGGCAGCTCCAGGGAGCCGTGGGCTGTGTTGCACTTCGCATCGGGATTTCGGTCATGTACTTGATGTACACTCCCTCATTCCTCGCTCGTGCGCCTTGCCCACGGCCCCCTGGAGCTGCCAGGAGTTTATGTCGAAAGGCGGCGTTGCGCTTCGCGCATCAAGGTCCGGTCACAACCCAACAGTATGCTGCCTCACCTCTCACTTGTGCGCCTTGCTATCCTTTCCCTGGACCCTCCCTGTACTCTGGTAGTTAAGGGAAAACAAAACCGCGGCGCGCACGCCTTGCACACTCCGCACCTGGGGCCACCCCATGTGATTGTGGTTGAAACGGCCGGTTGATATTCTTCTTGACTATGGCGTACGCTATGGCGTACCTTTAAGGAGAAGGGGAGGTGAACTATGACGATTTATTCGGCAACAGAGGCAAGGGCAAAATTGTACAGGCTCATTGACCAGGCGGCCCAGAACCGCGAACCCATTGTCATAACCGGCAAAAGGGGGAACGCGGTGCTTGTCTGCGAAGATGACTGGCGCTCCATTGTGGAAACCCTTCATCTTGTGAGCATTCCCGGTATGCGCGAATCCGTCCGCCAGGGTCTGGCAACTCCCCTGGAAGACTGTTCAGAGGAAATTGACTGGTGAAATGGTGTCTTGTCTTCACTGCCCAGGCCCAAAAAGATGCCAAAAAACTCGCCTCCTCCGGCTTGAAGCAAAAGGCACAGGAGCTGCTTTCCATCCTTTCTGAAAATCCCTACCAGAACCCGCCCCCATTTGAAAAACTTGTGGGAGACCTCGCAGGAGCATATTCCCGGCGCATAAACATCCAGCACAGGCTTGTTTACCAGATTTTTAATGACCAGAAGATGGTGAAGGTAATAAGAATGTGGACCCATTACGAATGACCTGGCAGCTCCAGAGGGCCGTGGGCTGTGTTGCACTTCGCATCGGAATTTCGGTCATGTACTTGATGTACACTCCCTCATTCCTCGCTCGTGCGCCTTGCCCACGGCCCCCTGGAGCTGCCAGGAGTTTATGTCGAAAAGCGGTGTTGCGCTTCGCATCAAGGTCCGGTCACAACCCAACAGTATGCTGCCTCATTCCTCGCTCGCACGCCTTGCCCAAGGCTCCCTGGAGCTGCCAGAAGTTTATGTCGAAAAGCGGTGTTGCGCTTCGCATCAAGGTCCGGTCACAACCCAACAGTATGCTGCCAGGGGATTTCTACAAGGCCGGGGGTGATGCTTATGGCCTGTTTCATATTATCGGCAATTACAGCAGCGATGTTGTGGGCCGCATACGGATCTACGAGGCGCTTGCGCCCGAAACCGTCTGGATGAAGGATCCAGCTCCCTGTTTTTGTTTTGCAGCCTTTTGATGTGGGGCCTGGCCGGCTCAACCTTACCTTATAAACTGTTCCAGCACCCTTTTGAAGCCGGGTATGGCTTTCTGTATGACAGCGTCCTCAACGCAGAAGGCTATTCTCATGTGGCCCGGCCCTGCAAAACCCCTGCCCGGAACAACAAGGATAAGCTCTTTGGCAAGGGCCTGGACAAAGGCAATGTCGTCCTCCACCGGCGTGGGGCAGAAAAGGTAGAACCCGCCGCTTGGCTTGGTGAATCTGTAGCCTGCCTCCGCAAGACCCTGGCACAGTATTTCGCGCTTTTTCTCGTACTGGCTTACATCCACAAAAAGGCCCTGGAGATTGGCCACAACCCGCTGCATAAGGGCCGGGGCATTCACAAAGCCAAGTATTCGGTTGGCCAAAGTCATGGCAGCCATCAGCTCGCCCTTGTATTGGGCCTCCGGGTGCAGGGCCAGCCAGCCTATGCGCTCTCCGGGCAGCGAAAGGGCCTTGGAATAGGAAAAGGCCACAATGGTCTGCGGATACACGGAAAAAAGGCTTGGAACGGCAAGCCCGTCAAAAACAATGTCCCGGTAAGGCTCATCCGCAAGAAGATAGATGGTGCGATTGTACTGGCGGCTTTTTTTTGTGAGCAGCTCCCCCAACTGAACAAGGCTTTCCAGCGAATAGACCGCGCCGGTAGGGTTGTTGGGCGAGTTTATGAGTACAGCCTTGGTTTTTTCCGTAATGGCCTTTTCAAGGGAGTCCAGATTCAGGGAAAAATCCGCGTTTGTATCTGCCGTTACCAGCAAGCCGCCGTGGTTTTTTGCATAAAAAACATATTCCGCAAAAAACGGGGCAGGGGTGACAACCGTGTCGCCGGGGTCAAGTATGGCCTTTAGCATCACATTCAAGGCCCCTGCCGCGCCGCAGGTCATTATGACCTCGTTTTCAGTTACAGCCACCCCCTGGGTCTGCCTGATGTGGAGGGCAACCTCCCGGCGGACCTCCGGGTATCCGGCATTGGGCATGTAGCCGTGAACCTTTTTGCCTTTTGTGTCCGCGCACTGGCCGAGCACCTCGAAGAATTTTTCCGGCGGGGCTATGTTGGGGTTTCCCAGGGTGAAATCGCAGACATTCTCCCTGCCGTGCTCAAGGGACAGGCGGGCCCCTTCCTCAAACATCTTCCGAATCCAGGATGATGCGGTTAAGCTCTGCTTCATGTCCTTGGAAATGCTCATGGCCTGGCTTTTCCTCAATTTCAGGCGGTTTTTGCAGCGAAAAAAATGCAGCGGCCCGCAGGATGAAGTTATAAATCCGGCGGGCCGTTGCAAACCTCAAGGCAAAAATATCAGTCCACCTTGTCCACGGATTTGACCCCCGGCACTTCCTTTTTCAGAAACTTCTCAATGCCGTTTTTAAGGGTCATCTGGCTCATGGGGCAGCCGCGGCAGGCCCCCTGAAGGCGCACAAGCACCTTGCCGTCTTCGCTTACTTCCACAAGCTCCACATCCCCGCCGTCAGCCTGCAGGGTGGGCCGGATTTTGGCAATGGCCGCCTCAACTTTTGCTTTCATGAGCTTTGTCCTTTCATTTGCGGCGGGCGTTGTTAATCCCTGCCGGCAATTGGCAGGCAGGGCCGCAGCCCCAAACCCGCATTTTTCGCAACATTTCCAGAATATCCTTATATGACGACTTTGCCGCCCGCGTCAAGCGCGGCGCAGGCTTTGGGCATGCAGGAAAGTTGCCCGTATTGTTTGACACAATGCATAAAATCGGTCTATTTTTTCTGCCCGGCGGACAGGGGCATGGGACAGTCCCCTGACAGCCTGTTTTGGAGCAGCCGGGCATAAGCAGGGATGACATTCGGGCCTGTTGCAGGGGAAGAAGCTAACAGCATGAGCCTGGAAGCAATTTTCGATAAGCGCATAATCTTCATGACCGGCAAGGGCGGGGTGGGCAAAACCACCCTGTCTGTGGCCTTGGCCTGGGCAGCCCAGGAAAGGGGCAAAAATGTCATCCTCATGGAGGTGGATAACTCACCGAATTTGCGCTATATCCTTGGCAGGGACATCCCTGTTTACAAGGAAACGCGGGTGGCTCCGCGCCTTTCTGTTTTCACCCTGGAGCCTTTCAAGGCCTTGGAGGAATACGCGGCCCTGCAAATAAAGGTGGCTGCCGCTGCCAGGCTTTTTCTGAACAACAGGTTTGTGAGTTACTTCATGCAGGCAGCCCCCGGCTGGCGCGAGCTTGTCACCGTGGGCAAGATATGGCACACCCACCAGCGCACCGTGGGCCGGGGAAAAAACAGGCGGCCCGAATACGACATGATTGTGGTTGACGCCCCGGCCACAGGGCACGGGCTTTCCTTTCTGCGGGTTCCGGCCATTTTTGCAGACATTTTAAAATTCGGCAGGATGCAGAGTCAGACCAATGATCTGCTGGACATGCTTCGGGACCCGGAGCGCACGGTTGTGAATGTTGTGTCCCTGCCCGAAGAGATGCCCCTGAATGAGGCCGTTACCCTTGTGAACACGGCAAAGAGCGTCATGGGAATGCAGGTGGGCGTCACATTCATGAACGGCGTGCATCCTGCGCCCTTTTTGCCCGATGAAAAAGCAGCCTGCGACAATCTGCTTTCAGACAGTTGTGCCCTTGAAACCCTGGGCAACATCTGGCCCTGCGGCGGCAAGGCACTTTTTGATGCAGCAGCAGACCGGCAGGCCCGTGCCCAGTCGTGCAGGCAATACCTTGATCTGGCTGCCGAGCGCCTGCCAACGCCCATTGTGGAGCTGCCCTACGAGTATCCGGGCCGGGTGGACATGGACGGCGTGAAAAGGCTGGCCTGCCTTATCACCAAGGCCTTGAGCGGAGGCGCGTGATGGCTCTTGCCGATCTTTTGAAGGAAAAGAGCATTCTTGTGGTGTGCGGCTCCGGCGGGGTTGGCAAGACCACCATAAGCGCCTCCCTTGCGCTCCTGGCTGCAATGGAGGGCCGCAAGGTCCTTGTATGCACCATTGATCCGGCAAAAAGGCTCGCAGATTCGCTGGGTCTTAAAGAGCTTGGCAACAAGGAGACGCGCATTCCGGATCTGGTCTTTGCCCAGGCAGGGCTTGCCCCCAAGGGCGAGCTGTGGGGCATGATGCTCGATTCCAAAACCACCTTTGATGATCTTATCTGCCGCATAGCGCCCGATGAGGCTGTCCGCAACCGGGTTTTGAATAACCCCTTTTACCAGAACATAACCACAGCCCTTGCCGGAAGCCAGGAGTTTTCCGCCACGGAAAAGCTCTTTGAACTGGCCTGCCGCAAGGACTATGATCTGATTGTGCTGGACACGCCCCCCACCCGCCATGCCCTGGATTTTCTGGATGCACCCAACCGGCTCACAAGCTTTCTGGAGGCCAAGGTCATAGCCTGGTTTTTGGGGCCCTATCTGAAGGCCGGCAAGCTGGGCTTCAGGTTTCTCAATTCGGGCGCAGCAATGGCCTTCAGGGTTCTGGAAAAGGTTACCGGTTACCAGACCCTTGCCGACATTGCGGATTTCTTCCTGGTTTTTGAAGGCCTTTATGAGGGTTTTGCCGCCCGCGCAGCCAAGGTTCGCCAGCTCATGAGCGACCCGGCCACCGCCTTTGTGCTGGTAACAAGCCCCCAGTCGCCATCACTGTTGGAGGCCAGTTTTTTTCTGGACAGGCTGCTTGAGGAGAAGATGCCCCTTGGCGAAGTTGTGTTCAACAGGGTCTATACCGCGCCAACGGAGCTTTCCTCCGAAGATGTTCAGGCCCTGGGCATTCAGACAACCCAAAAACTGCCTGCCCACAAAACAGCCATTGATGCGCTTTGCGCCAACCTGCGCCTTGCAATCCTGCTTGCCGAGGCCGACAAACGCTCCATCCGCCGCTTTCTGGAGCAGTCATGCCAGCCCATTGAAAGTGTGCGCGTGCCCTTCATGCGAACAGACATCCACGATATGGCAGGCCTGCACACAGTCTGTTGCCACCTTGCCGGATAGGCCGGGAAGCCCCTGCGCAGCGTCATGAAACAATCGCCTCCATTAAGCTTGAATCAGGCCCTTTCCCTTGACCTTGCCCATTGCTTCGCGTTATCGCATAAGCCATGAAAAACGCGCCTCGACAAATATCCAAGCTTTTTTTTGGACTTTGCCTCTGCCTTGCCCTTTTGGGAGCAGCCCCCCTGCCCTGCTCTGCGGCGCAGCTTGAGCCGCCTGTCATCAGCCATGCAGAGGGCTTTTTTGCCGCTGCCCACCCGGACGGCCTGCTTGTGACCGTGCATGATATTCACAACAAAAACGCAAAACCCTTTTTGTACCTGCTATATCCGCGGGAGAACCCCAGGCCCCGAACAGAAGCCGGGGTCATGGCCGTGGGTGTGCCCGTAAAGCGGGCGGCCCTGGCATCCACAACCATGACACCCTACTTTGTTATGCTTGGAATTGAGGATGCTGTTGTTGGCCTGGCAGATGGAAAGCTTGTAAACGACAGGGCCATGCTTGAAAGGGTTTTGAGCGGGGATGTGGCGGAAATAGGCGCAGGGGACGGCATGGGCGCCCTCAACATGGAGCGCATTGCAGCCCTTGCCCCGGAGCTTGTGTTGAGTTACGGCACAGGCGTGGTGCACCTGGATGTGCAGCCAAAGCTCATCGAGGCGGGCATGAGCGTGGCCCTGGATGCCGGCTACAAGGAAAACTCGCCGCTTGGCAGAACCGAATGGATAAAATTCATCGCCCTTTTCTTTGACCGCTCCGCCAAGGCCCACGAGCTTTTCAGCCAAATCGAGCAAAGCTATTTGTCCCTTGCCCAAAAGGCCAGCAAGCAGCAAATCCGGCCAACAGTTTTCTGCAACATGGACTTTGAGGGAACATGGTTTGTGCCCGGCAAAGACAGCTACATGGCCCGATTTCTTGCAGATGCCGGAGCAAAATACCTTTTTGACGACATGGGCGGCAAACGCACCTTTCCCGTTTCAACAGAAACGGTCATCGTGCGGGCGGCAGGGGCCGACTTCTGGCTCAACCCAGGCTCGGCGGACTCTTTGGCCCAAATGCTTGCAGTTGATCCGCGCTACCGCATATTCGTTGCCTTCAAAAAAGGCAATGTCTATAACCACGACCTGAAGGTAAACCCATTCGGCGGCAACGACTTCTGGGAAACCGGCGTGGCAAACCCCCACCTTGTGCTGGCGGATCTGGTTAAAATTTTTCACCCGGCCCTTGTGCCGGATCATTCCTTTATATGGTATCGCAGACTGCCGGAAAGCCGGTAAGGAAAACCTGAAAAAAAATTGTTGCAGCCCTGTAAACAACATTTCAGGTGCTGCCCAACATCCTGTTTTTCCATTGCTCCTCGTCTTGTCTAACAACCTTTTTCAAAAAATGCTGGGCCAAATCACAACAAAAACAAGGCGTTTTAAGGGCTTTTTCCCAAAAAGGCCTTTGCCTTTGCCATGAAATTTTCCCCCACTTGGTGTATAGTGACAGGCGCAAAGGAAAAAATGCCCGGACTTTCCCCAGGCCGGGGCAAAAGCCTTTTACCAACCCGGCCCTTTTAAGGAGCATTGCAGGATGAACCACAATATTGAGCGCAGGGGCCTTGTGGATGCCATTCGCGGAAGCGTTGTGGATGTGGTTTTTGCAGACAGGCCGCCAGCTCTTTTCAATGTGCTTAAAGCAGGGGATGACAGGCAGGTGGCCCTGGAGGTCATCTCCCACCTGGACAGCCGGAGGGCAAGGGCCGTGGCGCTCACCAGCACCCAGGGGCTTTTTCAGGGCCAGGAAATTTTCGACACGGGCCTGCCTCTATCCGTGCCTGTGGGCGATCAGCTCATGGGCCGGGTGCTCAATGTTTTCGGGCAGACCATAGACAAAAAGCCGCCCATTACCGATGCCCCAATGCGCTCCATCCACAAAGAGCCGGTGAGCCTTTCACGCCAGACAACAGCTTCGAGCATTTTCACCACAGGCATAAAGGCCATAGATGTGCTCTCCCCCCTTGAGCAGGGCGGCAAGGGCGGGCTTTTCGGCGGTGCTGGCGTGGGCAAGACCGTGCTCATAATGGAAATGATTCAGAACATGGTGGGCCAGCACGATGGCGTGAGCCTTTTCTGCGGCATTGGCGAGCGCTGCCGGGAGGGCGAGGAGCTTTACCGCGAGATGGACGAGGCCGGGGTTCTGGAAAACACGGTTATGGTTTTCGGCCAGATGAACGAGCCGCCGGGGGCGCGATTCCGCATAGGCCATGCTGCGCTCACAATGGCGGAATACTTCCGGGACGAAAAGAAAAAGGATGTGCTTCTTCTCATTGACAACATTTTCCGCTTCATCCAGGCAGGCATGGAGGTTTCCGGGCTCATGGGCCAGCTTCCAAGCCGCCTTGGCTACCAGCCCACCCTGGGCACGGAGCTTGCCGCATTGCAGGAGCGCATCACCAACACCCAAAGCGGCTCCATAACAAGCATACAGGCGGTTTATGTTCCGGCAGACGATTTTACCGACCCTTCCGCTGTGCACACCTTCGGGCATCTTTCCTCAAGCATCGTGCTTTCCCGCCAAAGGGCTTCCGAAGGGCTTTATCCGGCCGTTGATCCGCTTTCATCCAATTCATCCATGCTTGTTCCCGGTGTGGTGGGGCCGCGCCATTACGCGGTTGCCCAGGAAATACGCAAGACTCTGGCCACCTACGAGGAGTTGAAGGACATAATCGCCATGCTTGGCATGGAGGAGCTTTCCGTTTCAGACCGCAGGACAGTAAACCGTGCGCGAAGGCTTGAGCGCTTTTTCACCCAGCCCTTTGCCGTGACCGAGCAGTTCACCGGCTACAAGGGCGCGGCGGTGAGCCTTTCGGACGCCCTTGACGGCTGCGAGCGCATTTTAAATGACGAGTTTGCAGACTGGCCCGAAAGCAGCCTTTACATGATAGGCACCGTTGATCAGGCCAAGAGGCCATCATGAAGCTTATGATTCTGACCCCTGAAAGCATCTTTCTGGAAAAGAAGGCCAAAAAGGTGCGCGGCCAGGCCTCAAACGGGGAGTTCTGCCTTCTGCCCCGACATGTTGACTGCGTTTTCACCCTGGAGCCGGGCCTTTTTTTGTACGAGGATGAAAACAGCGCGGAAAACTGGCTGGCCCTTGACAGGGGGGTTCTGGTCAAGACCGGCGACACGGTTCGGGTATCAGTTCTGGATGCTGTGGCAGGCGAAAAGCTGGGGGATTTGAAAGAGACTGTTCTGGACAGATTCAGCGAGCAGGTTGAGCGCGAAAAAAAGGTCATGGGCGCCCTGGCAAAAATCGAGGCCGGTTTTATCCGGCGCTTTCTGGAGGTTACCCGCCGTGGATGAAAACAAAAAATGGCAGGAGGAAAAGCGCCGCTTTGCCCAGACCGTGGAAAAAAAGGAAAAGCGCCGCATAAAGGCGCGGGGCCAGGACAAAAGCCCCCTTTTCGGGCTTGGAATGTTCGGCCTTGTGGGGTGGTCCGTGGCTCTGCCCACCCTTGGGGCCATAGCCTTGGGCGTATGGATAGACAAAACCTGGCCAAGCCCCATTTCATGGACTTTAACCCTTTTGTTTGTGGGCGTAACCATCGGCTGCCTGAATGCCTGGTACTGGATACAAAAGGAAAGGCCTGTTGGAGAGGATTTGGATAAGGACAGGTAAAAAAATTTCTGGCAGGTTTTAGGCAAGGCAGCAAAAGCAACCTTCCCAACAACAAAAGAGGCCTTTTTAATGAGCGGTCTTTATATAACGGGCAACATTCTGGCAGGTGCAGGGCTTGGCCTGCTGCACATGGCAGGTCTGCGCCTCACTGTGGCGCGTCTTGTCAGCAGCCCCCATCCGCATATCTGGGCCTTGATGTCATTTTTCGCAAGGGTTTTTCTGTGTCTTGCAGGCTTCTGGCTGGCCTCCGGCGGCAGGGCCTTTGGCATGGTTTTTTGCGTTATCGGCTTTTATGCTGCAAGGCAGGTGCTTCTGCGCATCACCTTGGGCAGGCTGCCCGCCCGGCTTAAAGCAAGGGAGAATGCATAATGGACATGACCCATATTTCCCCTGATCAGGTGATTTACACCCATATAGGCCCCTTTGCCATAAGCGCCACCCTTGTTTACACATGGCTCATTATCCTGCTGCTTGTAACCCTCTCCATAATGATAACCCGCAGGCTTTCTTCAGGGCCGAAAATGAGCCGGGGTCAGAATGTGATGGAAATTCTGGTGGGCGGGCTTTTATCCCAGATAAGGGATGTGAGCGGAGAGGACCCGGAGCCTTATTTAGGATTTGTGGGCACACTTTTTGTTTTTATAGTGATAAGCAATGTGCTTGCCGTTGTGCCCGGCTTCACCCCCCCAACCGCCTCCCTTTCCACAACAGCAGCTTTGGCCATCTGCGTTTTTGTGGCCGTGCCCTTTTACGGAATAAGCAGCCAGGGCTTTGGCAGTTACATGAAGCTATACATCAAGCCATCCGTTTTCATGCTGCCCTTTAACATAATGGGCGAGCTTTCCCGCACCCTGGCCCTGGCCGTGCGCCTTTTTGGCAACATGATGAGCGCAACAAAAATTGTGATGATTCTTTTGGCCGTGGCCCCGCTCTTTTTCCCGGTGGTCATGAATGCCCTGGGGCTTTTGACAGGCATAATCCAGGCTTACATATTTGCCATTCTGGCAATGGTTTACATAGCCTCGGCCAGCCAGGCACGCAAGAAGACGGAAGAAAAGGGTAAATAACAGGCAGCTTTTTGACCGCCCTTTGCTCCAATTTGTGCAAACCAACTGCCTGACAAGGCAGGCAAGAAAGGAGAAGGCTTCTCAATGGACGCTGTGACGCTCATCGGAATGATCTCGGCATTCACCGCGGGCATAACCATTGCCATAGGCGCGGTCGGCCCGGCTCTGGGTCAGGGCAGGGCGGTGGCCCAGGCTCTGGCATCCATAGCCCAGCAGCCGGATGAAACTGCAACCATAACCCGCACCCTCTTTGTGGGGCTGGCCATGATAGAGTCCACGGCCATCTACTGCTTTGTGGTTTCCATGATTTTGCTTTTCGCCAATCCTTTCTGGGATCGGGTTATCCAACAGGCCGGAGGATAGGCCATGCTTATTGACTGGTTCACGGTTTTCGCCCAGATAGTAAACTTCCTCATACTGGTTTTGCTTCTGCGCATCTTCCTTTACGACCGCATTGTAAAGGCCATGAAGCAGCGGGAAAAGGCTGTTGCAGACAGGTTTGCAGAGGCAAAAAGCCAGCGCGAAAAGGCAGAGCAGGCTGCAAATGAGCTTGAAGCCCAAAAAAGCGAGCTTGCCGCCAGGGCCGATGAGTTTGCAAAGCAGGCCCGCCAGGAGGCCGCAGCCCTCAAGGATGAGCTTGTTTCGCAGGCCCGGCAGGAAGCCCACAGCCAGAAAAAGGCATGGCTCAACGCCCTGCTCCAGGACAGGGAGGCCTTTTTGCAGGAGCTTTCCCGCCTTGTTGCCGGGCAGGTGGTAGAAGTTTCGCAGAAGATTCTTTTTGACCTGGCAGATGAAGAGCTTGCCGGCCGCGTTGCGCTGGCCTTTGCCAAAAAGCTGGAAAACCTCTCTCCTGATGAGGCAGCCGCCTTAACAAAAGCCTTTGACGGAGCCGGAGAGCCGCCCCTTGTTCAAAGCAGCCTGCCCCTTTCACCCGGTGCCCGTAAAGCAGTGGAAGATGCCCTGCAAAAGCGCCTTGGAGTGAAAGGGCCTTTGCGCTTTGAAACAGATGAAAGCCTTGTGATTGGCGTGGCTGTTCACGGCAGCGGCAAAAGGCTTGCGTTGAGCGCACAGGATTATCTGAATGCCCTTCTGGAAAAGGCCGGGCAGATGATACTGGATGAAACAGGCCAAAAATCCGACCCAGAGACGCCGGAAAAGGAGGAGTAGCGATGCACCAGGCCCTTTCCCGGCTGCTTAAAACCGGAAAAACCGCTTTTGACGAGAGCTTAAAAAGCGCGGCCGCTGATCTGGCGGTGGAGGATGTGGGCCGCGTTGCCTCCGTGGGCTACGGCGTTGTGCAGGTCAAGGGCTTAAAATCCGTGCGCTACGAGGAGGTTCTGAACTTTTCCAACGGGCTTTCGGGCATGGCGCTGGATGTTTTCCCAAACTCCGTGGGGGCCGTGCTTTTGGGCCAGGGGGAGGGCCTTTTTGCAGGCTCACCCGTGCGCCGCACCGGGCAGGTGGTTTCCGTGCCTGTGGGCCAAAACCTTCTGGGCAGGGTTGTTGATCCCCTGGCCCGGCCGCTGGACAACAGAGGCCCTGTGCGCGGAGAAAGATCTCTGCCCATAGAGAGAAGCGCCCCGGCCATAATGGATCGCCTTCCCGTGACCGTTCCGCTCAACACGGGCTTAAAGGTGGTGGACGCCCTCATCCCCATAGGCAGGGGCCAGAGGGAGCTGATTGTGGGGGACAGGCAGTCCGGCAAAACTGCTGTGGCAACAGACACCATAATCAACCAGAAGAATTTCGGTGTTCTGTGCATTTACTGCGCCATCGGCAAAAGAGCCTCGGAAATGGCCAAGCTAAAGGCCGCCCTGCAAAAGGCCGGGGCAATGGACTACACCGTGATGGTGGTGACAACCGAGCAGGACCCGCCGGGCCTTCAGTATATAGCCCCCTATGCAGCCACAAGCATGGGCGAGCATTTCATGGAGCAGGGCCGCGATGTGCTCATTGTGTATGATGACCTCACCCGGCACGCCAGGGCATACCGGGAAATGTCCCTCCTGCTGGAAAGGCCGCCGGGCCGTGAGGCCTTTCCCGGCGACATCTTCTACATCCATTCAAGGCTTCTGGAGCGATCCACCCACCTTTCAAAGGAGCTTGGCGGCGGCTCGCTCACCGCTCTGCCCGTTGTGGAAACAGAGGCCCAGAACATTTCCGCCTACATTCCCACAAACTTAATCTCCATAACAGACGGCCAGATATACCTTTCGCCGGATCTTTTCAGCAAGGGCATCCTTCCTGCTGTTGATGTGGGAAAGAGCGTCTCCCGCGTGGGGGGCAAAACCCAGCTTCCCGCCTACCGGAGCGTGGCCGGGGATTTGAGGCTTTCCTACTCCCAGTTCACGGAGCTGGAATCATTTGCCCGCTTTGGAACCCGCCTGGATGAGGACACCCGGCAAAAGCTTGAGCGGGGCCGCCGGGTGAGGGCTGTTCTCCAGCAAAATCAGGCCTCGCCCCTCACAGCAGGAGAGCAGATTGTGGCCCTTGTTTGCGTGACAAAAGGTGTGTTCGACTCTGTCGAGCCGGAGAAAATAGCCTCTGCGGAGGCAAGGGCGGTAAGGGCGGTGATGGAGAAAATGCCCGGCTTTGAGGAGGAGGTGGGCAGAGGCGGAAAAACTGACGAGGCCCGCATAGAGCAGATTCGCCAAACAGCCCGGGACGCCCTGGGCCAGGTGGAGGACTGACCAAGGCCCATGACCCAGACCCTTGAACAGCTAAAGCGCCTCACCCAGAGCACAAGGGATCTTCTTTCTGTTGTCACCACCATGAAGACCATTGCTGCGGTGAACATCCGCCAGTACGAGCAGGCTGTTAGCTCCCTTTTGTTCTACAACCAGAATGTGGAGCAGGGCCTCACAGCCCTTTTGAGGGATCACGCCGACATTTTCATTGCAGGAAGGAAGGCGGCTCCCGGCAGGCTTGGGGCGGTTGTATTCGGCTCGGACCAGGGCATGTGCGGCCCCATAAACGATTCCATTGCCCACTTTGCGCTGGAGGACATGAAGGAAAAAACCCCGGACAAAGCACAAACACCGGCGGTGCTTGCCGTGGGCGAAAGGGTTGCCTGGCGGCTCATGGATGAGGGCGCAGGCATAGAGGACATTGTGCACCTTCCAGAATCCGTTTCCGGCATAACCGGAAAGGTGATGGAGGTGCTTTATTTTGTGGAGCAATGGGGCAGCCACAAGGGCATTGCCCACATTCATCTTTATTACAGCCGCCCGCAGACCGGGGCAGGCAGCGAGCCCACAAAGGTTGTGCTTCTTCCCCTGGACAACTCCTGGCTGTTGAAAGTCAAAAAAAGGCCCTGGCCCACAAAAAGCATCCCCCTCTACACGGAAGACTGGGACACCCTCTTTTCCCGGCTTGTGCGCCAGTATCTTTTTGTCTCAATCTACCGGGCCTTTGCCGAATCGCTGGCCAGCGAAAACGCAGCCCGGCTGCGCTCCATGCAGAATGCCCAAAAAAACATCGAGCAGCAGCTTATAAACCTCACGGGCACTTATAACCAGCGCAGGCAGATGGCCATAACAGAGGAGCTTTTGGACATTGTGAGCGGATTTAAAACCCTGGAAAGGAAGAAACAGAAAGCCGAAGCTGGCAGGGTCCAGGACTTATCCCCCGGATTCAAAGCCTGAAGCGGAAATGACGCAAACTGCCGCAATCAGCGGATGCGGCGCTTCAAAAGGTTGATGTCGTTTATTTTGAGCAGATTGCCCGAAAGGGAGACAATGCCTTTCTCGCGCAGGACGCGCAGCTCCTTGTTTATGCTTTCGCGGGTTGCGCCCACCATGTCGGCAAGGTCCTTCTGGGTGAGTCTCATGCTTATTTCCATGGTGTCGCCGGAGCGCTTGCCGAAGGTCTCCCCAAGCTCGATGAGCTTTTTTGCAAAGCGGGCGGGAATGTTAAGAAAGCTTGCATCTTCAAGCAGGTCGTCGGTTTTTCTCAAGCGGGCTGAAAGCGCGGAAAAAATGGCGATGATGGCGGATTCGTTTCTTGTGAGAAAATGCAGAAAATCGCTTCTGTTCAAAAGCAGAAGCCGGGAAGGCTCGACAGCTATTGCATCGGCAGAGCGCGGCTTGCCGTCCAGAAGGGCCATTTCGCCAAAAAAATCGCCCTCGGAAAAAATGGTGAGAATCATCTCGTCCCCCAGGCGCGAGGGAAGGACAATTTTCACCACACCTTCCTGAATGATGTAAAGGGTGGTGCCTTCGCTTCCCTTGCGGAAAAGAACCTCACCGGCCCTCACCTTCTGTATGCGCAGCAGTTGGGCCAACTGCTGCCTGTCCTGAACGGAAAGACCCGTAAACAACGGAATGTGGGAAACAAGTTCCAGCGCATCCATCGCACCCCCCTAAAGTTGGCTTTTCAGGCAGCAGAACGGCCTTTGCCGGGTTTATTTCACATATCTGGCACTTTATAACTGAACAGGTGAAGCCCGTCAACAGGAATACGGACGCAACCCTTTGACATTGCTTGCAAGGCCCTTGCACACAGACGCGCAACACATTAAATTGGTTTAAGGTAAAATCCGCTGCGGCCCGGAGCAGTCACAAAACCGACCGGCATTTGCCTGCTGTCAGGCGCATAACATTAAAAGACTTTTTTTTAAAAAATCGGGGAGCGGTCCATGCCGCGCTGGGTTTTTCATCCTGTTTCCATGCTGGTCTATTCAATACTGGCCCTTGTGACCAGCCTGTTTCTCTACATCTACTGGTATGTGGAGGCCGATGCCGCCATCCGCGCTTTAGCCCGCACCTTCAACGCGGACGCAAACCAGTTCACCAGCTACCGCACCTGGGTCGTCATCTCCATCATGTCCATACTTCTGGGCATAATATTGATGAACATGATCGTCTTTTTCATCTACACCGTAAAAAACCGGCGGCTTGTGCGCACGCAGAAAAACTTCATCAACAGCTTCACCCACGAGCTCAAAACCCCGGTGGCATCGCTTGGACTTTACCTTGAAACCTTTCTGGCCCACGAGCTTCCAAAGCCCGACAGGGACAAGTACACCAGCTACATGCTAAAAGATGTCTCCCGCTTGAATGAGAACATCAACGCCATATTGAGCATGGCCAGAATCGAGTCCAAGATCTATGCAAAGGCCTCCCGCGTGGAGGATGCCCGCAGCCTTGTGCGGGACTTTGTAAGGGAAAATGAAAACCGCTTCCCCAACATAAAGGTTTTTCTCCACGAAGATGATGACGCCCCCCTGCCCTGCCGCATAAACAAAGAGCTTTTTTTCATGCTCATGGCAAATCTATTGAGCAATTCCGCCAAGTATTCCCCGGAAACTGACCCAAGGGTGGATATCCGGCTGTTCAAAACCGACCGCAAGGCACATATTGAGTTTTCGGACAACGGCATGGGCTTTGAGCCCAAATTCAGCAAGAAGATTTTCAAAAAGTTCTTTCAGATAGGCTCACCGGAAACCATGAGCTCCAAAGGCTTCGGGCTGGGCCTTTTTCTGGTGGCAAGCATTGCAAAAATCCACAAGGGTAAAATAAAAGCCCATTCCGAAGGCCCCGGCAAAGGCGCCACATTTTTGCTCACGCTCCCCCTGATAAAAAAAGTGCCCTATGCCGCCCATGAGCAGGATGCAGCCCCTCCGGCGCCGGAGACCCAGGGGCCGCAGAAGGATGACCCCGAAGGCGGCGATTGAAAAAGGCAGGATTTTTTTGCGCTTCATAAGATAAAGACAAACAGGAGAAAGACCCTTGACTCGTTCAGAATCTTCGCGGCAACGCATATTGGTGGTGGAGGATGACGCCCACCTGGCCGAGGGCCTTGAGCTCAACCTCAAGCTTGCGGGCTACGAGGTGGAAATCGCATCCACAGGCATTGCCGCCTTGAGCCATTACCGGGAAAGGCGGCCGGATCTCATCATACTGGACATAATGCTGCCCAAGATGGACGGCTTCACGGTGCTGCGCCACATCCGCATTCAGGATCAGAAGCTGCCCATAATCATCCTTTCCGCCAAGAGCGGGGTGGATGACAAGATTCAGGGCTTGAAGGACGGCGTTGACGACTACCTTGCCAAGCCCTTTCACCTGAAGGAGCTTCTGCTGCGGGTGGAGCGCCTGCTTGCCCGCGCCTCATGGAACGGCGGGGCTGCAAAGGAAAAGGACGGTGACCAAGGCATATACCGCTTCGGGCCCAATGAGGTGAACCTTGAAACCTACACAGCCGACTGCCCCATGGGCCGGATAAGCCTTTCCGAGCAGGAGGTCAGGCTTCTGAAGATATTTTTCAAAAATATCGGCAAGCCCCTTTCCCGCCAGGAGCTCCTGGAAATAGGCTGGGGATATTCAGGGGACACCTCCAGCCGCACGGTGGACAATTTTCTTGTGCGCTTCCGCAAGTATTTCGAGGAGGACCCCAAAAAACCGAAGTTCTTCAAAAGCCTGCGCTCGGTGGGCTATCTGTTCACAGACAAAGAGGAATAAAATGGCCAGCAACACCACCCCCGTAAGCCTGCCGGAAAACAAAAAGACCTGTCGGCCCACGAGTGGGCCAGGGCTGCGCATGGCCGGCGCCCTTATCGCTCTGGCGCTTCTCTGCGGGGCCTGCGCCTCATCCGGGCCGCGTCCCGTGACAGCAAGCTGGGCGGATTCGCCGGAAACTTACCTGCTGCCCCTTTCCCTTGTGAGCCAGAAAAGCCAGGCCTGCTGCGGCGCGGCCAGCCTTGCCATGGTGGCTTCCTACTGGACCGGCCTGCCGGAAACAGCTCACACAATAAATGACATTGCCTGCCCGGAGCAGGGCTTTTCCGGCCAGGAGCTTGCTCAAATAGCCCAGTCCCTCGGGTTTGACGCGCTCATTTACCAGGGAAGCCTTGCAGACATAAACCGCCACCTTGCCGCCACCCGGCCTGTGATTGTCATGCTGGGCCGGGAAAAAAGCCGCCATTTCGCCGTGGTGGCAGGCCACGGCGGCAAGGGGGAAGAGATTGTTCTGCACGACCCTGCGGCAGGCAGGGTAGTCTGGCGCAACAAGAACTTTTTGAAACATTGGGAGCAGGCCGGGCGATTTCTGCTGCTGGTTGTGCCAAAGCAAGGTTCGTAGTATGATATGCAAAATCAAGTTTCACATTGCCCCTTACTTGAACGCGAAAAAAAGGAATAAATGATGGCCGCAATGATGACATCCCTTAAAAAAGCCCTTTGCCTGGGCCTTTGCCCGGCCCTTGTTTTCGCCCTTGTTTTAGGGGTGGCGGCTCCGCCCTGCTTTGCCAAGGTGGTGGAGCAAAACCGCGCCGGACAGCAATTGGACACAATAGACATTGCCAAGGCCAAGGCTGCCGCCCCCCAGCTTGCCGAACAGCGGGCCGCCGGAATAAAGGACTTTGACCCCCGCGAGGGCCACTGGCAGATAGTGATTCTTGTTCTTGCCGGAGCCGCCATACTTATTCTGACCCAGTAGGCAATGACCGCCCTTTCAAGCGCCGCTCAAGCCTTTTGCAGCAAGGCCTGCGGCAGTTGTGGTGGCCGTTTTTTCCGCCAAAGCCGGGCCTTAAAGATGCCGTGACTGCAAATGGAACCCCTGGCACCTGTTTTTGAAACGGTTTACAATGATTACCTTGCCCGGCTGCAAGGCCTTGACCTTGCCGGAATCGCCCGGCAATGGAATCTGGCCTTTGACGGCAGCCGCATAAGCATCCCCCTGCTCGGCCGAATCTACGAAGCGGGCCTGGAAGGAGTGACGCAGACCGGGCAATCCCCTGGCCCGGCCAGCCGCCCCCCGCACCTTACCTGTGTAACTCTTTTCCAGTACCTTCTGCTCAACCCCAAAAACCCAAGCCCTGCAAGCACCTGGGTCTGCTTTCGCGATTTTGCGGATGCCGCACCCTTTGTGGGGGGTTTTCACGACACGGTTGAGAGAAGGCTGGCAAGGGATTTTGCAGGGTCAATGGACGCCCTTCTGCCTGCTGCAATGAAGCTTGGGGCCAAGCCATGGGCAAAAGATGCCCCCAAATGCGATGCGGCCTTCAAAATAGAGGCCCTGCCCGGATTATGGATGGCTGTTGCCGCAAACGATGCGGACGAATCGTTTCCAGCTTCCGGCCATGTATTTTTCGCCCAAAACGCCCATGAATTTCTGGACATGGAAAGCCTTGCCATGCTGGGCATGATTCTTGTCGCCAGGCTCAAGAACTTCAATTCCGCCTACTAAAGGAGAGCCCTGCTTTGCCCATTCCCGGTAATCTGCTCACAACCGCAATGGCCGTCATGCCCCACACGGACGCGGACAAGGCCATCGAGGCCGCCCTTTCCCTGGACATTCCCTTCTGGCCACAGCTTCCGCGGCTCTCCTACTATGAGGACATGTATGTCCAGGCCTCGGAGCATTTTCCGGGCATGGTCATGAATCTGGAAAAAAAGACCCTTTCCTTTGATTCCACGCGCTTTGCCCTGGAGCTTGAGGAGGCCCTTGCCGGAATGGACGACCCGGAGTATTTCGACATCTCCGAGCAATTTTCCGCCGTGTATCCGCGATTTCTTGAGCTGGATCTCTCGGCCCGCCCGGCAATAAGGGGCCAGCTTGAAGGGCCTGTAAGCTTCGGCTTCAATGTGAAGGACGAAAACGACAGGCCCATCCTCTTTGACGACACGGTGCGGCCTTTCATGATGGATTTCATGGCAAAGCGGGTCAACATTCAGCTTGCACGCCTAAAAAAAATAAATGCAAATGCCTTCATGTATGTTGATGAGCCGGGGCTTCAGTTCATCTTCTCCGCCCTTTCCGGCTACGACCAGACCGCGGCCCGCAATGACATGGACAACTTTTTTGCAGGCATAGAGCGGCCCCGCGGCGTGCACCTTTGCGGCAACCCGGACTGGGACTTTCTTTTGAACATGGATCTGGACATCCTTTCTCTTGATGTTTACACAAACGGCGAAATTTTTGTTAATTATGCCAAGGCCATCAAGGGTTTTCTGGAAAGGGGCGGGGTGCTCTGCTGGGGCATTGTGCCCACAAACTTCGAGCCATTTCTGATGGAAAGCATTGACACCCTTGAAAACCGCATGGTCTCCCTGTGGGATGCCCTTGCAAAAAAAGGCGTTGACCGGGATTTTCTGCTTTCAAGAAGCCTTCTGTCGCCTGCCACCTGCTGCCTTGTGAACCCGGACGGCGAAAGAACTGTCAACCAGGCCTTTGCCCTTGTGCGCGGCCTCTCCGCCCGCCTGCGGGAACGATTTGCCCTTGCCTGAAAACAAGGAAGGTTTAAAAACCCATCCGCACAGATTAACCGACTCTCCCATAGAAACAGCAAATAGCTCTGCGCTTAAAATCCAAATTATCTATTGGACAAATAGCCTTAATCTATGCTTTTGATGCCCGTCAGGAAATGGGCTGTCCCGGCAGAGGGAGCACTGCGCCCCACACGCCTGCGGATTGCTTCGGAGATAAACGGTTCAAGGGAAAACAAAAAAGGGGAGGAAGGGCATATGGGCTCAATAAAAAGCTTTTTTGGCAGCAGGTGGGGCATAATAAGCGTCGGCGCCTTCATTGGCGTTTTCGCGGTCCTGCTGCAAAAGCTGGGGAACCCCGGCAACATGGGAATATGCGTTGCCTGCATGGAGCGGGACATTGTCGGGGCCGTGGGCATGCACCGGGCTGCGGTTGTGCAGTACATGAGGCCGGAAATAATAGGCTTTGTGCTGGGAGCCCTTGTGGCGGCCTATCTTTTCAGGGAGTTTCGGCCCCGTGCTGGCTCTGCGCCCATTGTGCGCTTTGTGCTTGGCGTTTTTGCCATGATAGGGGCCCTTGTTTTCCTGGGCTGCCCCTGGCGGGCCCTGCTTCGCCTTGCAGGGGGAGACGCCAACGCATTTCTGGGTCTGGCGGGCCTGGCGGCTGGAATATATGTCGGCACCCTTTTCCTGAAGGGCGGCTATAACCTTGGCAGAACAAGCAAAACCTACTCCGCGGTCGGCTGGCTCATGCCTCTTACAATGGTGGGCTTTCTGGTGCTTCTGCTCTTGTTCCCGAAAATAGCTGACCAGCCCCAAAACGGCGTTCTGTTTTTCAGCGTTTCCGGGCCCGGCGCAATGGCGGCCCCGCTTTTTGTCTCCCTGGCCGTGGGTCTGGCCGTTGGCTTTCTGGCCCAGCAGAGCCGCTTCTGCACAATGGGCGCCATAAGGGATCTGTTTTTGTTCAAACAGGCTCACCTTTTTCTGGGCCTTGTTGCCCTTGTGGCCTTTGCCTTTGTTACAAACCTTGCACTCAAGCAGTTCAACCCCGGATTCACCGGCCAGCCGGTGGCCCACACAATGCATGTTTGGAACTTTGCGGGAATGCTCCTTGCCGGGCTTGCCTTCACCCTGGCAGGCGGCTGCCCCGGACGGCAGCTCTTTCTTTCGGGCGAGGGTGACGGCGATGCGGCTGTTTTTGTGTGGGGAATGCTTGTGGGTGCTGCCTTTGCCCACAACTTCGGGCTTGCAAGCTCGCCAACCGGTGTGGGCCCCCACGGGATTGCGGCCGTGGCCGTGGGCCTTGCCGTTTGTCTTTTCATCGGGTTTACAATGCGGCAGAAAGCTGCTTAACAAGGGAGGCTGTTATGGCAAATTCAGTTGATGCAAGAGGGCTTTCCTGCCCCCAGCCCGTGATTATGGCCCTTGACGCCATGAAAAAAGCAGGTAAGGGAAGAATTGAAGTGCTGGTGGACACGGATACGGCCAAAGGCAATGTGAGCCGCGCCGCTTCAAGCCAGGGCTGGGTTGTGGACAGCGTTGCGGAAAAAGACGGCGAGTACGCCCTTACCCTTACCAAGGCGTAGATTTGTGGCTTTTTTAGGGTGGTTGCAAAGTAAAACAAAAGGCCAGAAGCTCCCGGACCCGGACAAGACCTTTGACCGGGGGCTTCTGGTTTTTGAAAACACAAGCGAGGTCATAAGGGCTGAAAAACTGCTCAAGGCCCAGGGGATAGCCGTCAAGGTCATGGGGCCCCCGCCATCGGTGCAGACCGGCTGCGACATGGTTATCACCTTTCCCATGACAGATGCCCTTTTCATTTTGCGCATATTAAAGGATGCCGGGCTGTCCCCCCTTCAGACCGTGCCTGTGGACAACCCCCTGCTTGAGCCTGTGGGCCTTTTCCAGGTAAAGGATTTCGGGGAGCATTTGATGGTTCGGGCCGCCAACATGAAGATAACCGCGTGCAAGAAAACACGCCAGATTGTCAATGTTTCCGGCGGCGGATGCCCGGATGTGCCTTATCTTGCGGCCCTGATGGTGGGAAAATCCCTTGACGACACGCCCCTGCCCAGGGACAAGGGCCATACCCTTTGCGGATACGCCCTTCAACTGGCCTATGAGGAAATGGTGCGCCTATGCTCGCAGTAGTGGGCACGGTTCCCGACCCGGATGCGGGCCTGATCTTCGGCGAGGCTGTTTTGGGGGGGGACACTCTTGTGGTGAACGGGCAGTCCCTTGCCGTGAACCGGGGAACCCCAGCCCTGCTGGGGGCAGCAGCAGCAATGTGCGGTGTGCTTACCATACCGCCGCCATACGCCTACCTTGCAGGCGACATAGGCCTTGGCCGGGGCAGCCGCGACCTTTACAAATTTCTCACCGAAAACATTGCCGCGCAAAAAATCTCCGTGCTTGTGTTTCACTATCTTCAGCCGGATGTGGACTGGCACAACAAGGTTCTCTTTGCCATTGAGGAAATGGAACCAAGGCCCTTTCTGATTGCCGATGCAGGCTTCATGTACGCAGCAAAGATGAGCGGGCAGGCCCCTTCCTACGACCTTTTCACCCCGGATGCCGGCGAGCTTGCCTTTCTTGCAGATGAAAAGGCCCCCCATCCTTTTTACACGCGGGGTTTTATTTTGCACGAGGAAGGCTGCGCCCCGAAGCACATAAACCGGGCCTACACCCACGACAACGCCGCAAAAACCATGCTGGTGAAGGGCAGGGTTGATTTTGTGGCAGACGCCAACGGCATTTTCGCCTCCATTGACGAGCCCGACGAGGAGGCCCTTGAAGCTATCGGCGGCACGGGCGACACCCTGACCGGCATTGTGAGCGCACTCATCCATTGGGGCATGGGCGTAAGGGAGGCCGCAGCAAAGGCCGCAAAAATCAACCGGCTGGCCGGCCGTTACGCCCGCCCCCAGCCCGATACCCAGGTCGTGGAAATAATTGACTGCATTCCAAAGGCTGCCAAAGAGGTTCTTGACCTGTGAGCAAAAAATCTTCCCAGCCGATTTCCCCGGAAATGACGGTTTTGGATATTGTGAACCGTTTCAGGCACACCCAAGCGATTTTTGAGCAGTATGACGCCCTTGCCGGAGAATGTATCTGCTGCAATTCCCTTTTTGAAACCCTTAAAACCGTTGCCAGTAAGTACAACCTGGACCTGGATGACCTTGTCCGGAATCTTTCCGGGAGCCTGGAAACCCTTTAGCAGCAAGCCCTCTCTCATGCCTCTGCCGTCTTGAGGAATAATCTGCGTACTCCCCTTGCGGCAGTTGTTGTTTCGGCTGCGGGCGCTGCACCAGGGCCTTTCAGCCAGCGCATAAACGACAATTTCACCATTCCGATTGTTGCCGCCGGAGTCGCGTCATTCTGGTTCCGCCCCCGCCGTTTCCCTCAAATGCAAAAAAAAGGGGGCCTTTTTAAAAAGCCCCGTTGCCTGCCGTCAGCGGATAATTGTCAGGCGCCTCTCTGCTTTAACAGGTCGCGGATTTCCTCCAGCAACTGCTGATCTTTGGTGGGCGCTGGCGGGGCGGCTGCCTCGACCTTTTTGGTTTTCATGAGCCAGCCCAGAAACTTGACGACAAAAAGAAACAGCACGGCGGCGATTATCAGAAAGTTTAGCGTCGCCCCAAGGAATTTGCCGTAGGGGACAACAGCCTCGCCCAACTCAAGCACCCAGCCCTCGTAGCCTTTGTCGCCAGGCAGAATAACCCCGATGAAGGGCATGATTATGTCCTCCACAAGAGACTTGATTATGGCGCCGAAGGCCGTGCCGATAATCACGCCTATGGCCATGTCTATAACATTTCCCTTGAGGGCGAACTTCTTGAACTCCCCGAAAAGCGACAGCGATTTGCCCTTCACATCAAAAGCAGAAGTCTTGTTCGTGGAATCCATCGTCATCCTCCATGCATTTAAAAGAGATTGGGTTTCTGAAGCAGATTGGTGCCGCAAAAGACAACCGGTCGCGCCGGAAAAAGACTGGCAAGGAAAATGACAGCCCATGAAATAACTGTTTTAAGCCCCATACCCCCAGGCATGGAACAGCGGCCGTTATTCCCGGAAAGCGCCGCGCCGCGCCGCTTTAAGGATATTGATAATACTTTCCGGAAAATTGTTTTGCAAGAAGTATATCCGGTGGTTGTGTTGGGATTAAAGCCAGCACCGGCAAGGTCTGCCTCCCTGCCCTGCGGCATCATAAAAATCTTTGCCGCCCTCCCCGGCCAGGACAGTCCATGCCACCCAATCCTTGAAAAATCTCCAAATAATCGCTTGACATAAGTGTAACTATAATTTAAGGTGCATAAATAAGTAATACAAAGGCGTATTACACAGGGCCGCAGGCTGCAATTTGGCAGTGTTTAATATGGCAGCCGTTATTTAAGCAGGCCTTAATTTGGCAGACAACGGAGTCCGCAACTTTTCCTTGAAAAAAGGAAGGGTGCGGACTTTTTTTTTGCCCGGAGCTTTGTCGCATCCTGCAAAGCCCGGCTTTTAAACCCTATCAACCAGTCGGAGGAATGATCATGCGTTTTTCCAAAGCCAATGATGTGCTGGGAACCAACAACCGCGGCAACGCCGCTGAATCAGGCCTTTGCACCCTCTGCCGCGCAGACTGCATGGGCAAGTGCGAAACATGGCTTTCCAGCCTTGTTGGCAGAAAGCTCCTCTACCCCCGTGATTTCGGCTCGGTCACCGCCGGGGCCAACAACACCACCCATGTGGGCGTCTCTTACAACTCCCTGCGCATCCAGGGCTACGCCTACGGCTCCCTTGGCCTTGCCAAGGGCCTTTCCACAGACCCGGATGACTGCATTTTCCCCAATGTCAGCCTTGAGACGGAGTTCGGCAACAAAAAGAAGACCAAGGCCCGCATCCCGCTCATGACCGGGGCTCTGGGCTCCACCTTTGTGGCCGAGCGCTACTGGGACTCCTTCTGCATAGGCGCGTCTCTGGTGGGCATTCCCGTTGTCATCGGCGAAAATGTGGTGGGCGTGGACAGGAAATCCGAAATCGGCTCCGGCAAGGAGAGGAAGGGCAAAATCAAGGACGCCCCGGAACTTGACCGCCGCATCAACGGATATCTGCGCTACTTTGACGGCTTTGGGGCAATCATAGTCCAGCTCAATGTTGAGGACACCCGTAACGGGGTTGCGGAATATGTTGTCAACAAGTACGGCGACAAGTGCATCATAGAGCTCAAATGGGGCCAGGGCGCCAAGGACATCGGCGGCGAAATCCAGGTCACCAGCCTCGACTACGCCCTTTTCCTCAAGAAACGCGGCTATGTGGTGGACCCTGACCCGACCTCCCCTGTGGTTCAGAGCGCATTCAAGGAAGGCGCCATCAAGTCCTTTGCCCGCCACAGCCGTCTGGGCGGGACCAACCTGTCATCCGTGGATCAGGTGCGCGATGATTTCATGAGCTCTGTGGCGTACCTGCGCAAGATAGGTTTTGAGCGCATCACCCTCAAAACCGGCTCCTATGGAATGACAGAGCTTTCCATGGCCATAAAGTTTGCAACGGATGCAGGGCTTGATCTGCTCACCATTGACGGCTCCGGCGGCGGAACAGGCATGAGCCCCTGGAACATGATGCAGAGCTGGGGAGTACCTTCCATACTGCTCCATGCCAAGGCCCACGAGTACGCAAGCATCCTGGCCGCACGGGGTCAGAAGCCCGTGGATCTGTCCTTTGCAGGCGGATTCGCCCTTGAGGACCACATCTTCAAGGCCCTTGCCCTGGGCGCACCCTACACCAAGCTTGCGTACTCGTGGGCCTTGGCATGGAGCAGTATGGAAGGTACTCCCCAGCTC
>Ga0351962_1081_pt1 | contig 26527 bp, 23 predicted proteins | sample TotcelT113001N13_FD_205805 | JGI IMG/M metagenome (GOLD analysis project Ga0351962, IMG submission 205805) | Enriched cells from coal bed in the Powder River Basin, Montana, United States - Total cells T11 rep3 HSBNCT.T11.300.1.N13 ...
GGGTGGCCTTGATGCTGTTAGAAAGGTTCCATCCATGTATATAGGAAGTACAGGATTAGAGGGTCTTCACCATTTAGTCTACGAGCTTGTGGATAATAGCGTTGATGAGGCACTGGAAGGTTATTGCAGTAGAATAACAATTACACTTCACAGAGATAATAGCGTAACATGTCAGGATAACGGGCGGGGTATCCCCGTTGAGATGCATAAGGAAGAGAATATGCCGGCCCTTGAAGTAGTCCTCACAAAACTCCATGCAGGCGGCAAATTTGACAAGGATTCATATATGTATTCGGCTGGTTTGCACGGCGTAGGTCTTTCGGTTGTGAATGCTCTTTCGGAATATTTGGAGGTTGAAGTAAGAAGGGAAGGCAAGGTCTATTTTCAGCGATACGAAGGCGGAAATAAAATTACAGAACTGAAGATTACAGGAGATACCGACAAAACAGGAACAAAGGTTCGTTTTAAACCGGACGAAAGCATTTTTGAATCAATTGAATTCAGCTATGAAACCATTGCCCACAGAATGAGAGAAATCTCTTTTCTTAACAATGGTATACATATTATTGTAAGTGATGAAAAGAAAGGGAGAAAACACGAGTTTAAACACGAAGGGGGAATTAAAGCCTTCGTAAAATATTTGAACACCAACAAAAATGCGCTTTTTGATGAACCAATTCATGTAGTAAGCTCAAAGCAACCCCTTGACTATATCGAAGTTGCAATACAACATAACGAAGGTTATAACGAAAATATTTACAGTTTTGTTAATAATGTCAATACTCAAGAAGGGGGCACCCATGTTGCCGGATTTCGTAGTGCGCTGACAAGGAGTATAAATAATTTTGTAACTACAAATATGTCACAAAAATCAAAAGAGAGTATATCAGGAGATGATCTCAGAGAAGGTCTCGTGGCCGTAATAAGTATTAAGATACAAAACCCTCAGTTTGAAGGACAAACTAAGGCAAAGTTGGGAAACAGCGAAATTAAAGGCCTCGTAGAATCCGTTCTCAATGATAAGCTGACCGAATACCTTGAACTAAATCCTGAGATTGCCAAGACAATAATTAACAAAGCATTAGAAGCAAAAAGGGCGCGTGAAGCAGCAAAAAAAGCAAAGGAACTGGTAAAGAGCAAAAGCCTCCTCGAGAGTGGAATATTACCTGGCAAACTAGCAGACTGTCAGGAGAGTGATCCCGGTTTATGCGAAGTCTACATCGTTGAGGGGGATTCCGCGGGCGGTTCTGCAAAACAAGGAAGAGACCGAAAAACGCAGGCAATTCTTCCCCTCAGAGGAAAAATACTAAACGTTGAGAAGTCCAGGCAGGAAAAGATCCTGATAAATCAGGAGATAAAAAATGTTTATCTGGCCCTTGGTATTAACTCTGACAATATTCATCGGCTCAGATATCACAAGGTCATCATCATGACCGATGCTGACGTTGATGGTTCCCACATCAGAACACTTCTGCTCACCCTGTTCTACAGGAAAATGCCGGAACTGATAACCAATGGCTACCTCTATATTGCCCAGCCCCCACTCTACAAAATCAAACACGGGGGCAAAGAAACATACGCAAAAGATGAGGATGAGTTTGAGCGATTTATAGCGAAGAGAGGGATGGAAAAGATTATATGTTATGTTGACGAAATACTTATAGACGGGGTAAAGCTAAAAGAGAGCATAGACAAACTAAAGAGCATGGAGCGTTTCTTCAGGGAGATGGAAATTTCTGGTATTTCCAAGAAGTTTATGCTCAAGTTATTACAGAACGACATATATACAAGAGAGGATTTTGAAGAGCAGGGCAAGTTAAACAATATAAAAGAAGATCTCGAAAAAACAGGTCACCTGGTAGAAATATTTAAAGACAGGGAACACAACCTCTTCTCCATACAAATAAGTGATGATGTTGCAAAGAAAGAACCACCCATCATTATTGATTACGAGCTGTGCTGTCAGGGTGACTACAAACAATGTCTCAAGACATACAGGGAAGTGCGCCCATTCTACGAACAGAGCATTAAGGTTGTTGAAGGAAGTAAAGAATCCTATCCATCAGACCCCGAAGCGCTCCTTCGCACCATTAACGAACGGGGCAAAGAAGGAATTGCAATACAGAGATATAAGGGTCTAGGAGAGATGAACCCAGAGCAGCTGTGGTCCACCACAATGGATCCAGAAAGAAGAAGCATTATAAGGGTGTCGATTGATGATGCCGTCGAAGCTGATCAAGTTTTTACCGTTCTCATGGGGAGCAACATTGAGACACGGAGGCTGTTTATCGAGGAAAATGCCCTGACTGTAAGAAACCTTGATATATGATTTTAGTCGGAATAACGGGCATCATAGGTAGCGGCAAAACAACCGTATCAAGCATGCTTTCACAAGAAGGAATCCCCGTCATTGATCTTGACAAGCTGGGAAAAGAGGTTACTGATTACGAGGAGGTTGTCAGGAACATACAAGAAGTCTTTGGGGTGGAATATATAGTGAACAATAAGGCTGATATAGCAAAATTGCGAGAAATAGCCTTTGTTGATACGGCAACACGTAAGAAACTGGAAGGTATCATACACCCACGGGCAGGATCCGAACTTTGGAAACGCATTGATCAGCTTAAAGCTGAAGGCGTTCCGGCAGTGATTGTGGATGCACCACTCCTGTTTGAAACAGGTTTGTACAAAAAACTCGACAAGGTCGTTGTGGTGTCTGCCGACATGGATAAAATCAAGGAAAGGTTACGTTTGCGAGGTATGGGGGAAGAGGATGCCAACCGGAGGTTGCCGCACCAGATACCCCTTGCCGAGAAAGAAAAAATGGCAGATCATATTTTATACAACAACGGTACAGAAGAAGACCTCAGGAAAGAGCTCAAAACCCTGCTGTCAAGGATAAAAGAATGGGAGGTAAGAAGTTCATGCACCTAAAAGACTTAAAGAGAAAAAGGATTGGCGAACTTACGCAAATTGCAAAGGATATGAACATAGACAATGCGGCCGGATTGAGAAAACAGGAGCTCATATTCTCTATACTCCAGGCCTTTGTTGATAAAAATGAGTCAGTCTATGGCGAAGGTATTCTTGAAATCCTGTCCGAGGGTTTTGGATTTTTGCGATCCACCGATTCTAACTACCTCCCCGGGCCGGACGACATTTACATTTCTCCCTCCCAGATAAAGCGCTTTGGCCTGAAAACAGGCGACACCATATCAGGACAAATAAGGCCGCCAAAGGATAACGAGAAGTACTTTGCCCTCCTGAAGGTAGAGACCATAAATTATGATGATCCCACCGTGGCAAAAGATAAGATCATCTTTGACAACCTGACCCCCATTTATCCAAACGAGAGGCTTCTGCTTGAAACGGTATCCGAAAATATGTCAACAAGGGTGATGGATCTCTTCACCCCTATCGGCAAAGGACAGAGGGGCCTCATTGTAGCGCCGCCAAGGACAGGAAAAACAATGCTCCTCCAGGCCATAGCAAACAGCATTACGGCGAACCACAAAGAGGTCCATCTCATTGTCCTTCTCATTGATGAGAGACCCGAAGAGGTGACAGACATGATGCGATCGGTGAATGGAGAGGTCATAAGCTCTACCTTTGATGAGCCAGCAACGAGGCATGTTCAGGTGGCCGAGATTGTGATTGAAAAGGCAAAGCGCCTCGTTGAACACAAGAAAGATGTGGTTATTCTCCTTGACAGTATCACAAGGCTTGCCAGGGCATACAACACCGTAGTGCCATCAAGCGGGAAAATCCTGTCAGGTGGTATCGATGCATCGGCTATGCAAAAGCCCAGAAGGTTCTTCGGCGCCGCAAAAAACATCGAGGAGGGCGGCAGCCTCACCATTGTTGCAACTGCATTGATTGACACTGGGAGCAGGATGGACGAGGTTATCTTTGAGGAGTTCAAAGGAACGGGCAATATGGAGATTTATCTCGACAGAAAGCTTGCAGAAAAAAGGGTATTTCCGGCCATTGATATCAATAAATCGGGAACAAGAAAGGAGGAGTTGCTCCTCGAGAACGGCGACCTATCGAGAACATGGCTTTTACGAAAGGTGCTCCAACCAATGAATCCGGTAGAATCCATGGAGTTCTTAATCGAAAAAATGGGGGACACCGAGTCAAATAAAGATTTTCTTAACTCAATGAGTAGAGGAGGTTAATATGAAAAAAGGCATCCACCCTGAATTAAAAAAGACTGTAGTAAAGTGTGCATGTGGGCATACTTTTGAGACCATGTCGGTAAGAGAGAAAATTAATGTAGAAATTTGTGCAAAATGTCACCCTATCTTCACGGGTAAAGAAAAGAGGCTTGATTCCGCTGGGCAAGTCGAGAAGTTTGAAAAGAGGTACGGTAAAAAGAACAAATAATGTTTGAGCGCTTAACAGACATTGAGGTCAAATACGATGAGATTGAAGACAGGATGTCTCAAAAAGAGACCATTGCTGACTTTGATCTCTACAAAAGACTCGCAAAAGAACGTACCGAGCTAAAAGAGATTGTTGATCTCTATCGTGAATGGAAAAAGAAGCAGGAGGAAACAGATAAGGCTCTCGAGATAGTTCAGTCTGAGCAGGACGAGGAAATGAAGACGCTCGCACGAGAAGAGGTCACGGCCTTAACCCAGGATAAGGAAAGAATAGAGGCTCAACTCAAGGAAAAGATTCTCGGTAAGCAAGAGCGGCAAGCAAACAGCATGTTCCTTGAAATAAGGGCAGGAACAGGCGGTGAAGAGGCTGCCCTGTTTGCCCACGAACTTTTGACCATGTATATGAAATATGCTGAAAAGATGCGCTGGAAAACCGAACTCATGAGTGCAAGCACCTCAGGCCTCGGGGGGCTCAAAGAGGTCGTTTTAGTTATTGAGGCAAAGGACGCATTCAACAAGCTTAAGTTTGAAAGTGGGGTTCACCGCGTACAAAGGGTGCCAGTAACAGAGGCCCAGGGGAGGATACACACGTCCGCAGTGACGGTTGCCGTTCTCCCTGAACCAGAAGAGCGTGAACTCAACATAAATCCCGAAGACCTCCGAATAGATGTGTATAGGTCGAGCGGCCCCGGGGGCCAGCATGTCAATACTACTGACTCAGCAGTTCGAATAACTCACATACCGACTGGTCTTGTTGTAACGTGTCAGGATGAGAAATCACAACATAAGAACAAAGCCAAGGCAATAAGGGTCCTGAGGGCCCGGCTCCAAGAAAAGATGGAAAGCGAACAGGAACAGGAAATATCTGAAGAACGGAGAAAACAAGTTGGCACCGGGGATCGCAGCGAACGAATAAGGACCTATAATTTTCCCCAGGGAAGGGTAAGCGACCACAGGGTCGGCCTTACACTTTACAAGCTTCAGGAAGTCCTGAACGGCGACTTGGAAGATATTATTAACCCGCTGATCGCCCATTTTCAGGCAGAAGCCTTGAAAAAAGGGTAAGCCTCTTTTGCGTATCAGGGATATTATAGAACAACACAAAAGCATAGAAAGGCTTGACGCGTTGAACATCCTTGCCCTGGCTCTTTCCTTGAGAAAAGAAGAGGTGTTTATCAACCTCGATCGGAACGTTGACGAAGAAACCAGTCTTCGAATCGTTAGCCTTTTTAGAGACAGGGAGCGGGGAATGCCCCTTGCTTATATTGCCAAAAACAAGGAATTTTATTCTGAAAATTTCTATGTTGACGAAGGGGTTCTCGTTCCCAGGCCTGAAACCGAAATCCTTGTTGAAGAGGCTCTTGATCTCATTGCCAACAACCCGGAGATGAGTTGCCTTTTGGATATGGGAACAGGCTCTGGCGCCATCGGACTTACTCTGGCAAAAAAGACACAAAAACATGTTATATGTGCAGATATTTCCTTGGAAGCCCTCCGCATTGCGCAACGGAATAGTGAAAATCTCGGGGTTTTGGGGCTTACGCGATTTGTGTGTTCAGATCTCTTCAATGGTATCTGTCGCTTGAAATTTGATATGATACTTGCAAACCTGCCGTATGTTGCCTCCGAGGAGTGGGACAACCTTATGGCCGATGTAAGGGATTATGAGCCAAGGAAGGCCCTTGATGGTGGCACGGAAGGCATTGCACTCTACAAGAGATTTATCGAAGAACTCCCCCAACACCTCAAAGAGCGTGGATATGTGCTATGTGAAGTTGGAGGTTGTGGCCAGGCAAATAAAATAAGAGAAATGCTCCGAGCAATTGGATTACATGTTGTTATAACAAAAGACCTCGCCGGAAACGAAAGGGTGCTTACTGGATCATGGAAAAATTTGTCATAGAGGGTGGAGAGCGCCTCGCCGGAACCGTAAGGGTAAGCGGATCGAAAAACGCTGTACTCCCCCTTCTTGCTGCAACAATCCTGCAAAAAGGTGTCTATACAATTGGTAATGTTCCCCATCTGAGAGATGTGAGCACGATGATACGGCTCCTTGCGCTTCTTGGAGTTAAGGCCGAGTGGACAGAAAAGAACAGGCTGAGAGTTGACACAACGGGGATTAACAGCCATATTGCTCCCTATGAGGTAGTCAAGGAAATGCGAGCCTCCGTTCTCGTTCTGGGCCCACTTATCGGCGGTATGCGTAAGGCGACGGTATCGTATCCCGGTGGCTGCGCGATCGGTGAGAGGCCAATTAACCTTCATCTTAAAGGACTTACGGCACTCGGCTGTGAGGTTGCTATCCGGGAAGGTTACGTTGATGTGACGGCAAGGACCCTAAAAGGGGGAAGAATTATCTTTGATGCTACCACCGTGGGAGGCACAGAAAACATTCTCATGGCAGCAGCTACTGCAAAAGGCGAGACAGTTATCGAAAATGCAGCCCGTGAGCCAGAGGTCGTAGATCTTGCGTGCATGCTCAAACGCATGGGGGCAAACATTGAGGGTGAAGGCACCGAAGTGATCACCATTAAGGGGGTACACTCTCTAACGCCTTGTGACTATGATGTGATTCCTGACCGGATAGAAGTAGGAACCTTTCTTGCAGCCTGTGGCGTTACGAGGGGAAATATTGTTATTGAGGGATGCGTCCCTCACCACCTGAATGCCGTTATTGATAAACTGAGGGAAGCAGGTATGGATATCGTTGAAGATGGTAATAACCTGCGAGTGGCAATGACAAAGAAACATCCTTTCGCTGTGGATATTAAAACCATTCCCTATCCAGGGTTTCCAACAGATATGCAGGCCCAGACCATGGCCCTTATGTGCATCTCAAAAGGAGTGAGTGCAATAACCGAGACAATATTTGAAAACAGAATGATGCACGCCGCAGAATTAAGAAGAATGGGTGCTGACTTACGGGTGATAGGTAATACAGCCATTGTAAAGGGAAAAGATATGCTGTCTGGAGCAAAGGTTATGGCTACTGACTTGCGTGCCAGCGCATCGCTCATTATTGCCGGACTGGCAGCATATGGTACCACAGAGGTTTCGCGTATTTACCATATTGACAGAGGATATGAGGCCATTGAAGAAAAATTGAAAGGTCTTGGAGCAAAGATCTCAAGGAGGAAGGATGAAGGTATGGGATCTTGAGAAGGAGTTTGATGCATTCCTGTCCTTTGCAATCGGGGGAAGAGAGAAAAAGCGACAGAACATCCGTTCAATTGTGGAGGAGGTTCGGAATCAACTTTTAAAAAAAGGTGAAAAGGCGCTGGTTGAGTTTTCCATGAAGTGGGACGGGTGGCCAAGCCCCTTTAGCCTTAAGCTTACCCAAGAAGAAATAACATCCGAAGCGGCAAAAACAAGCAAGAAAGATCGCTCCATCCTTCAGGGCATGATACGTAATGTCCGCGCTTTCCACAGGCGGCAGAGCGAAAAAAAGAGATTTTATAAAAGCAATGGCCTGGTTGTGTATGAGAAGCTTGTGCCCGTTGAGAGGGCCCTCGTTTATGTTCCCGGCGGAACAGCGCCCTACCCCTCGTCGCTAGTTATGGGGGTCGTTCCAGCGCAACTTGCAGGAGTCAGTGAAGTGATTGTCACAACACCTGCAAAAAGTGGTATGATTAGCCCCTATATACTTACGGCGGCAGAGCTTCTTGGCATAAAAAATGTTTATCGAATCGGAGGTGCCCAGGCCATCTACGCATTTTCATACGGGATAGGTTACATACCAAGGGTTGACATGATCGTTGGACCAGGGAATGCGTATGTTGAAGAGGCAAAAAGAGATGTGTATGGGCGCGTCGGTATTGACATGCTGGCAGGGCCTACCGAATTAATCATCCTGTGTACGGAGCCGTTTTCACCAAAGGCCATTACATGGGATCTTTTTTCCCAGACCGAACATGACGAAATGGCAACAGTCGGACTTTTCTCGTGCTCGAAAGAACATCTCTATGACACGCTCAAAACCATTGAAAGACACATGGCGCTGAACACTCGGAGAAATATCATTGAAAAAGCCCTAAAACAAAACAGCTATTTCGTTTTTTATCGTGAAGTGGAGAATGCCGTTAAGGCGATCAATCTGATTGCCCCGGAACACATGGAGCTTATTGGTGACGAGAAGTTGGAAAAAGAAATCTTTTACCCCGGCATCATCTATCTGGGCCCTCATACGCCGGTTGCCATGGGAGACTATTATATAGGTACAAATCACATACTTCCAACAGGGGGAGCGGGAAGGTTCACCGCAGGTCTCTCTGTTGATAGGTTTATGAAAAGAAAGGCAGTTGTTAAAATTGACAAGAAGTTTCTGAACAGGCACGGTGATAAGGCCATAAGGCTTTCAGAAATAGAAGGTCTTTTTGCTCATGGAGAATCTATTAGGGCGAGAAAGGAGTTGAAGAATGAAACTTAAAATTGGCCTCCCGAAGGGGAGCTTACAGGAAACCACATTCAAGCTTTTTAAAAATGCGGGATTTTCCATAAAACTTCTCGAACGATCATATGTGCCGACAATAGACGATCCGGAAGTTGAAGGGCTTGTAATCAGAGCCCAGGAGATGGCGCGGTATGTTGAGGATGGAATACTTGATATGGGCATTACCGGTTACGACTGGGTTCTCGAGCAGGATGCGAAAGTGGTTGAGCTCGTGAGGCTTAAATATGGTAAGGTAGGATTTCGGGGGGTAAAATGGGTCGTCGCAGTGCCAAACGATTCACCCATCAAAACCATTGAAGGCCTGAAGGGCAAAAAAATTGCCACAGAGCTTGTAGGGTATACGAAAAGATTTCTTAAAAAGAGAGGCATTGATGCCACCATCGAGTTCTCGTGGGGGGCAACAGAGGTGAAACCACCACTTCTGGCCGATGCAATCATTGAAGTGACCGAGACAGGGGCATCCCTCAGGGCTAACAACCTCAGAATCATTGACACAATCCTTGAATCAGAGACAGTGCTTATAGCAAATCGAAGCGCATGGAAGGACGAGTGGAAGCGACAGAAAATGGAGAACATAACCATGCTCCTCAAGGGTGCGCTTGTTGCAGAGGAGAAAGTGGGTCTCAAGATGAATGTACCCAGGGCTAAACTCGGTAAGATTACCAAAATACTTCCCTCGCTCCACACACCCACCATCTCTAATCTTTCCGATGAGCACTGGGTAGCAATTGAAGTCATTATTGACGAGAAAACAGTGAGGGACATTATTCCAAATCTGAAAAGGGCTGGTGCCCAGGGTATTGTTGAGTATCCATTGAATAAAGTGATACCCTGAAATACCGTGATCGGTAATCAGATGATCGGCACCAGAAGGTCACAATAGAAGAAGACCAGACAGGGGGAGGATATGAAGAGGACTGGAAAGGTTAAAAGAAAAACAAAAGAGACCAACATATCAGTCAAGCTTTCCATTGATGGAGAAGGGGCCTACACTATTTCCACGGGAATACCCTTTTTTGACCATATGCTTCACCTGTTTTCAAAGCACGGCTTTTTTGATCTCCAAATAGAGGCAAAAGGAGATATTGATGTTGATTATCACCACACCGTGGAAGATGTCGGCATTGCTCTCGGAAAGGCTTTGAGAGAAGCCCTGCCGAGCTTTGAAGGTATTCAACGTTACGGTCAGGCCATGGTTCCCATGGATGAGGCCCTCTGTCTGCTGGCTATCGATATCAGCGGAAGACCAAACCTTGTGTGGAAAGCAAAAATAGAGGGTAAAATTGGCACTTTTGACGTGGAGGTTATTAAAGAGTTTTTTAAAGGATTTGTGAATGAGTCAAAGTGCACATTGCACGTGAATATCCTTTATGGTGAGAATTTACATCATAAGGTGGAGGCCATATTCAAGGCATTTGCAAAGGCCTTGCGCCAAGCAGTTACCAGGGACGAGAAAATCAAGGGTGCCCTCTCGACAAAAGGAAGCCTCTAGGCAGATAATACAACTTACAACATGTAAAATTCGAAAGACAACATGTAAAAGAATACAAGCAAAGCGCAACCCTCTAACGGTGAGAAAATGATAGCAATTATTGATTATGGCATGGGAAACCTGAAAAGCGTTACCAATGCCTTCAAAAGGCTCGGCGCTGATGTGGTCATCACCCAGGAAAGGGAGGTAATATCGGCATCAAATGCTATTGTTCTTCCCGGGGTTGGAGCATTTGGCAAATGTGTTGAGAATTTAAAAAGGCTCCAGCTTTTTGATTTCATAAAAGAAATTATCATGCAGGGAAAGCTCTACCTTGGGATTTGTCTTGGGATGCAAATTCTTTTCGATGAGAGCGAAGAGGCCCCCGGCGTTAAGGGTATGGGGATTATCAAGGGGAAGGTCCCACGCTTTACAGGGGACGTAAAAGTTCCTCACATGGGCTGGAACAGCATAGAGGTTATCAAGACACACCCGATTATTGAAGGCATAGACGGGGGCTCCCATTTCTACTTTGTTCATTCCTTTTTCTGCAAGCCAGAAGAGGAAGGGGTGACTGCGACTACAACAACCTATGGGGTGGTTTTTGCATCGTCTGTTCAGAGAGGCAACGTGTTCGCGTGCCAATTTCACCCTGAAAAAAGTCAGCGTATCGGTTTGCAGCTACTCCGAAACTTCATTCAATTGTCAAAAGGCTAGCATTCAAGAACAATACCCCGTTGCTTTGATCATGGGCATAATTGAATGAGGAAATCGCTGTATAGGATCACGCATGACAAAAGCGCAGGCTATCGAGTCGGATTGTGAGAAAATCGAACAAGGAGTATATAAAATTAAAACAACGTACTTCTTTGCCATTCCCATATAAACTTAACCAAGAGGAGCCACGATGATAGTAAGAAATTTCAATGATCCTGATGTCTTGCAGACTACTTACAGAGCACATTACGGCGCCACCGCTCGGATGGTGCTTACAAGCCAGTTTCTAAAAAGCATGGAATTTCTTGCATATGCCATGCTTCCAGCGGGCAATGTGATAGAAGAGCACGTCGACGAGGTTGAGGAAATTTACCTCATCGCCCAAGGTGGGGGTGTGATGAAGGTCGGGAACGAAGAAAGAGCGGTAAAAGAATGGGATGCTATTTGGATACCTGCCGGCGAACCGCACCGACTTGAGAACAACACGGAAGGCATGACGCTTATTTTGGTCGTGGCTGCATATCCAAAAGAATAAAAAGCAGGTTATGGTCTGTGAACAAAAAGAAAGCACACCCCACGCTTCATTACGTAACCCTTTCTTTTACAGGGTTACCCCGAGATACAATCTTACGTAACGTTTTTATACAGGCGTGATTTTGAGTAAAGCCCTTGAATCTGTTCCAGGATAAAATCCCGCTCCGCCTCGGTTGTCTCCCTGACAATCTTTCCCGGCATACCCATAACAAGGGAGTTTGGAGGAATCCTTGTACCAGAAGGAACAACGCTTCCAGCTCCTACGATAGAGCCTGACGAGACAACTGCTCCATCTAGGATAATGGCACCAATACCAATAAGGGCTCTTTTCTGAATAAATGCCCCGTGAATCACTGCCCCGTGGCTGATTAGCGCTTCTTCGTCAATCGTAACGGAATAGCCTGTGGGGGCCTCAACCAAGGAAAGATCCAATATCGCAGCGTTCCTCTTAATATAAATTGCTGCACTATCAGCCCGAAGAACTACCATAGGCCAGACGCTTACCCCTTCTTCAATAATGACATCACCGATGATGCGAGCGGAACAATCAATGTATGCATCAGGACGAATTTTTGGCGTTTTATCACGAAATGGTGTAATAAGCTTTGCCATGTTCAATAATCTCCATGGTATACTTACCACAACCCCGTGACACTATCAACCTTATCTATATTTGAAGACCTCAATGAAAGGCAGGTAGAGGTTGTAAAAAGGACCACGGGTCCTCTCCTTGTAGTGGCCGGGCCAGGGTCAGGAAAGACGCTGGCAATTGTTAGAAGAATAGCGTACCTGATACAACAAGCTGCTCCCCCGGAAAGCATTCTGGCTGTTACGTTTACCAACAGGGCTGCCAGAGAAATGAGAGAAAGGCTCTACGGCTTTTTGGGCACAACCTCGTCCAAAGTATTCGTTGGTACGCTCCATCTCCTCGGATTAACAATTATCCGGGAAAACACATCAAATGGATTTGTTATTTATAATCGCGAAGAACAGGCGAAACTTCTAAGGCCCTTACTTAATGACTCGAAAGCAAAGGCCATGGATATCGCTGATGAGATCTCTTATGTGAAGAGTCTTGCAATGGATCCTTCCGGGAACCTTAAAGAGGTCTTTAAACGGTACCAGGAAGCCATGATGAATCAGAGAGCCCTTGACTTCGATGATCTGATATTAAAACCAATCGAACTTCTTGATAATAAAGAACTACTGAAAATGTATAGGGATAGATTCAAACATATCATTATCGATGAGTATCAGGATATAAATCCAGCCCAATACAGGCTTTTGAGGCTTCTCACAGGAAACAGCGCAACTATTTGTGCAGTTGGTGATCCTGATCAGGCAATCTACGCCTTCAGAGGTTCAGATGTGGAAAACTTTTTGAATTTCGAAAAAGATTTCGTTGGGGCAGCAGAAGTGAGCCTTAGCCTGAACTATCGTTCCTCGGGAAATATTGTGCGCGCTTCTGAAAGGATGATCACGCATAACACAAAGCGGATAGTCAAAGAGCTTCTTGCCGTTAAAGACGACGGCCCCCTGACTGTTGTCGCATCTGTTCCTGATGAAAGGGCAGAGGGAGAGTTTGTTGCGCACGAAATAGAATCACGATTGGGAGGTTTAAGCCATTATCGATTACAAACTATGGGCAGTGGAAAAGATTTCGCAGGTTCTGGGTTTAGTTTTTCGGATTTTGCAGTGATTTTTAGAACAAACAGCCAGGCCGAAGCAATCGAAGAAAGGCTTGCGGAGTCGGGGATCCCTTGCCAGATCTTAGGAAAGGGGCGCGCAGACAGCGCGACGAGGAAAGACGATATCATATCTTCTCTGAGGCATTTCTCGAACACTATAGAAAACAGAGGACAACTCTTTAAAATGAAAACTCCAGAGTTTTTACAACACTTTGCAAGAGACATTAACTGTGGAGACGACCAGTTAACAGAGTTAATTAATCATATCAAATTAATGCTCGGCGATGCCTGGACGGAAATGATGGCTTGCGACATCATAAATGAGTTTAACCTTCTTACTCCTTCCGATGATTTTGATCCTCGGGCAGAAGCAGTTGTGTTGATGACGCTTCATATGGCAAAAGGCCTTGAATTCAGGGTCGTATTCATCACTGGAGTCGAAGACGGCCTTATACCTCATCGAACAGGGAGAGGTCCTGAAGATTTAGAAGAAGAACGAAGGCTCTTCTATGTGGGCATGACGAGAGCCAAAGAAGAGCTGTTTCTTATTTACAGAAGAGCTGGATTTATTTACGGAAGGAAATCAACCCGCACACCATCTACATTCCTTTCCGAAATTCCGGAGGAGCATATCCAGAGAATTAGCGTTCCTGACAGGCCAAAAAGGTCGCAGGAAAAACAACAAATGAAACTGTTTTAAGGGTCCTTCTCCCCGGTCTCGCTTTTGGTCGGAAAGTCTTCACACGTGTTCTTAAGCCCTGCCCCCGGGCTCTCGGTTTCCCGCAGTTCTATAGGGGCCGGTCTCCATATTCATCGAGGTATCGCTCTATGTAGTCTGTCACCTTTTCATTCGGCCTGTATACGCCGAAATGCCCCTCACAGAGCACGTCAGCCTTCAAAGCAAGGAGCTTTTCCATTGATATCTGCCAGTGCCCAATATCGGAGCCGAATTCAGCCATGAAAGGGCCGTGGATGTCTTGGCCAAACAGTATTCTCTTGCCAGACTTATCGATATAGACTGAAATTGAGCCAGGGGTGTGACCTGGTGTGTGGAGACATACGAGCTCGTGTTGTCCGAAAGTAAGACGCTCTTCTTCCTGTAAAAGCTTTGTGTCTATTTTTAATGGCGCGAAAGGAACTCCATACCAATATGCGGCGGTCATCTTTGAATCACCCCGTTGGACCACATCTGCATCTAGATTGTGCATAATAATTCTGGCCCCATAACGCTTCTTGAATTCGTGGGCGCCACCCACGTGATCGATATGGCAATGGGTAAGGATAATTGTTGAAAGTCTTGCAGGGTCAAAGCCGAGATACCGGATGTTAGATATTATCATATTAAGCCCTGGTCCCCCACCTGTGTCGATCATAACGAGTTCTCCCAGGTCAAGAAGGTAGACCATACAATCGCGGGAATCAGAGATGTCTGCACTTCCTACAAGAAAAACCCCATCTTCAATCTGTTTGGGCTTCACCACATACCTCTTACGAAGATGTTACCACAACTTTTTGGCTAGGTCGAGGACAAGGATAACGGCCAACAAATAATGATTATGCCATTCATAAAAAGTATATCTGTTATCTACGAAGGACGACGGACAATGCTCGCTACAACGTTCGCTAATTCTTCAAAATTAAATGGTTTTGCGATAACGCCCTGAAAACCAAACTCTCTGAAATCATTCATCACGTTGTTATCAGCATAACCACTTGAAAGGATGCCCTTTACATTAGGATCTATGTCAAGGAGCCTTAATATCGCCTCATCGCCGCCCGTGCCTCCCGGGATAGTCAGGTCGAGAATTACTGCATCGAATGATTTGCCTTCTTCCAGTGATTTACAATATGTCTCGATGGCCTCATCCCCGTTTGAGGCAAGTTGGACCTCATAGCCGAGCTGCTCAAGCATTTCACTGGTAACACTCCTCACAAAATCCTCGTCGTCCATGAGAAGAATACGCTCTTTTCTCGGTTCGGTGATTGCAGGAAAGTTTTGCATTGGTTGATACAAATTATCAGCTTCTGGAAGGTAAATGTGAACGACGGTTTTGACCCCCGGAATAGAGTCTATGCTTATGATTCCATCGTGTTTTGTGATAATTGAATGACAAATTGTTAGCCCGAGGCCTTTGCCCTTCTCGCTCCCCATCCCTTTTGTGGTGAAATAGGGATCAAAGACTCTGGAAATGTTTTTTGGCGTTATACCTATCCCCTGATCTTCAATGGAGATATGAACATAATTCCTGTCCCTGAGTGAAGGGTTAACCAGTTCATGCGCCAGGACATTGTGAGCGTTTATTGTTAAATGCCCGCCCTTGGGCATAACCTCTTTGGCATTGATCACAATGTTTGAGATGACCTGTTTCATTTGTCCTTCATCGATTTCGAGTGGATAAAGATTTTCATCGAGAAAGAATTCAACCGATATATTTGATCCGGACAGGGCAAGCTGAACAGTCTCTCTGAGTAGCTTGGTAATGGCCGTCACCTGCTTGAAAGGCTCACCTCCCTTGGCAAAGGTGAGCAGGCGATAGCTGAGATCCTTGGCGAGGTCACTGGCTTTTTCTGCAGATGTAAGCCATCCAAACGATTTGTCATCTGGTTTGAGCGCCCTCTTTGCAAGCTGGATGTTTCCAAGAATCGCTTGGAGCAAGTTATTAAAGTCGTGGGCAATTCCTCCTGCAAGAGTACCTATTGACTCCAATTTTTGGATTCTGAGGTATTCTGCCTCCATTTTTTTTCGATCCGAGATGTTGTGAGCTGTGCCTTGAATACCTGTCACTGACCCTTCGGAGTCTCTCAGAGGAATAATATTGAAACTAAGATGAACGGTTGTCCCGGTGCGGGAAATAAGGGTGGTCTCAAAACCATTAATCGGGCCATTCAAAAGCCTATTAGAAAAAAATATCATGTCCCGCTGAGCAACATCCGGGGACTGAAGGTCAGATATCCTGTGTCGCATTACTTCGTCCAGTGTAAATCCCAGGACCTGTTCCCAGGCTTTGTTCACAAAGATGAAGCGACCATACTGGTCACAGAGAAACATTAAATCTTGGGAATTCTCTACAAGGTTTCGATAATGATCCTCGCTAAGCCTAGATCTTTTCTCAAGCTCTGCATTCTCGGTCTGACATTGCTCCAATTCAGCAACGCGCTGGCGGAGGAGTTCCAGCTCAACATGCAGACCTTCACCGGCCTCAGGAAGTGTTACTGGATGTTGATGGCTATTTGAGTTGTTAGACATAAAAGAGAGTACCGTGTACAATCTTTATCGTCCTTACACTCCAGGGCTTTAGGTTTTTAGACCTTATTCATTGATATTTGCTCTGTTACTGTGGCTTGCGTCGCCACCACCCAATTTGTGGGTACCCGTCCGGCAAAGCCGTGCGAGCCTCCCCTTCAAGCTCATAGTATTCGCTGTACAGATTCCAACACCCGTGTCAGTGCCACGGGTACCCGAAGACGCAAGCCACACAGAGGACCATGCTTTGAAGCGTGGGTGAATGCGTTTGTTATTCGCGCATAGCGTGTATGTTTTACTGCCACGGGTTTGTCCGTGGGAATCTCCTTCATGGTAGTTGACACACAATAGCTCGCGGTGTAATATGGAGAAAAACGAGGAGGTGTTCATCATGAAAATCAAGTGGTTTGGCCATGCAGCCTTTAAAATAACTACAGATGGTGGTGTTACGGTAATCATTGATCCCTACCAGTCGGGCGCGTTTGGCGGTGCTTTGTCATATGGGAAGATCTCCGAGGCAACCGATATTGTTCTTACAAGCCACGATCATGACGATCATAACTACACAAATGATATAAAAGGAACATACAAGCATTTTAATAAAGAGGGGATCTATAAGGACAAGGGAATAACCATTGAGGCATTTCCTTGTTACCATGACCCATCTAAGGGAAAAGAAAGAGGCGGCAATCTTATATTCATGATTGAGGCCGATGGACTACGGTTGGCTCATATGGGAGACTTAGGACACACCTTATCACAAGACATAATAAACAAGATGGAGAAGGTTGATATTGTTTTATTGCCTGTGGGCGGTTTTTATACAATCGACGCAGACGAGGCAGGGAAAGTAACACAAGATATCAACGCAAGAATCACAATCCCTATGCACTACAAAACACCAAAATGTGACTTTCCTATTGCGGGTGTCGATATGTTTACGGCAGGAAAAAAGGGAGTCAAAATGGCCAATGCCTTTGAAATTGAAGTAACAAAAGACAGTCTACCAAAAGAGCCCGAGATTATAGTTATGAAGTATGCTTTGTAGCGCACATCCTATGTTAAAGAAACTTTTTTCGAGAGATGAGATTGATGATGCAGTAAAAAGGCTTGCATCACGAATCGAAAACGATTATGGTGACGAGAAAATTGTTTTTATATGTCTCCTGAAAGGATCTTTTGTGTTTACCTCTGATCTTATACGTCAGATTCACAACCCTTCACGCGTTGACTTTCTCCGGGTATCGTCCTATGGAGGTGGAACAAGCTCCAAGGGAGAAGTGACTATTACGAAAGATATTGAAGAAGGTATCGAAGGTGAAAATGTTGTTATTGTGGAAGATATTATTGACTCAGGACTGACTTTAACGCGCGTAAGAGACTTATTACGCGCAAGGAACCCAAAATCCCTCAAGATATGTGCTCTCCTTGACAAAAGAGCAAGGAGAAAAATCGAGATTGAAGGAGACTATGTTGGGTTTGCTCTTGAAGATGGTTTTGTAGTGGGCTATGGAATAGACTTTGCCGAAATGTACAGAAACCTTCCTGATATCTATGTTGTAACGGAGAATTGAATGGGATCAAAATGGTTTACCATGGTTGGTTCGGAAAGAAAGATCGGCAGCGGACTACATTATGCGGCATACGGTACTCAAGTAAGCCAACAAGGTCATTTTCATTAGCATATCATAACCAGTTGAAATTAAAAAGGAAAAAGTATAATCAAAAGAATACAATAGCTTTATGAATCTGTTTCACGTGAAACACGGCAGTAAAATACATTTCATACAAACAAATTTTTACAATTCTCATTCTTGGCTTGTGAGCCTCAGCCCATAGAGAAGAGGACGAATCAGCGCAACCATTAAACCTTCATTACACAACACATTTATTAGCCTGGACAGTAATTGTCAATTGGTTTACACTTTAAATATTTTTTAGTGGAAATTACCTATGGACTATCAGGATATGACGAGAGAAGAGCTCATCGACGAACTCAGACGAATGGAAATTAGAATTAGTACACTCAAGGCATCTGAGGAGAGACACCGCAGCACCGAAAAGGCCCTAAGAGAGAGCGAAGAACGATACCGCTCCCTGGTAAAACAATCGTCTGACGGTGTGTATATTTTCGATCCTAAGACAGCCAAGATACTGGAAGCCAATGAGCAGTTTAAAAAGATGCTCGGGTACTCCGAAGAAGAGATTCCGGGGCTGACGCTGTATAATATTGTTGTCCTTGATAAGGAGACTTTGGATGCTAGTATCAAAAAGGCTTTGCTTGAAGGAGTATACATTTATGGTTTGCGCCATTATCGGTGCAAAAGCGGCTCTGTGATAGATGTAGAAATAAGTGGAACATTAATTCAGTATGGTGAAGCCAGGGTAGTGATGGTGAACCTGAGGAATGTCACGGAGAGAAGGAAGACTGAAAAGCAACTAAAGGTTCAGGCGACTCAGCTCCAGGAGCAGGCAGAGCTTCTCGATATTGCAGACGACGCGATCATTGTTCTTGACATGGAGGACAGGATTGTCTTTTGGAATCATGGTGCAGAAGAAAAATATGGGTGGAACAAGGATGAAGTTCGAAGCAGGGTTGGATACAAACTTCTCCATACTGCGTTTCCTGAACCCTTACTTGACATTAAAGGGAAACTCCTAAATGAAGGAAGGTGGGAGGGGGAACTTGTTCAAAAGAAGAGGTCTGGAGAAAAGATTGTGGTCGCAAGCCGATGGGCTTTGCGATGCGATCACCAAGACAAGCCCATTGCTATTATGGAAATAAATAACGATATTACCGAACGAAAACAAGCACAGATCGCGTTGCAAAAAGCAAAAGAGGATCTTGAGGTACGAGTTGCAGCAAGAACAATCGAGTTGCAAAAGGCAAATGAACGTTTGATGATAGAGCTTAACAGGAGAAAAAGAATTGAGGATATGTTACAGAAAGGTTCGGAGAGGTACAGGAACCTCTTCGTCAATTCGCCGTTGGGAATTTACCGGGTAAACGCCGAAGGCCGTATTCTGATGGCAAACCCAACATTAATACGTATGCTGGGATATTCATCGTTTGATGAACTAACATCAATAGGCCAAAAAAGGAGGGATTACGAGCCATCGTATCTGAGGAAGAAGATAAAAGACAAGCTTGGGAAGGAAGGAAGAGTTAGGGGATTTGAAACAAAATGGCGTAAGCGTGATAAATCAATTATATTTGTCCGGGAGAATGCCAAGGCAATCAATGCTCCTGATGGAACACTTCTCTATTATGAAGGGACAGTAGAGGACATCACTGAGCAAAAGAAGGCCGAAGAAAAGATTCAATCGTATCAGAAACAGCTTCGATCGTTGGCTTCAGAATTATCTCTGGCTGAAGAACAGGAAAGGCGCCGCATCGCAACGATGCTTCATGACCATATCGGTCAAATCCTTGCCATCTCAAAGATTAAACTTGGCTCACTTCTTCAATCAGCAAACGACGGGGGTTTCCTGGAACAATTAAAGGAGGTACGCGAACACGTTGAACAAGCGATACAATATACCCGTTCCCTAACCTTTGAGTTGAGTCCGCCCATTCTCTATGATCTGGGCCTTGAGTCCGCCCTTGAATGGTTAACCGAGCAGATCAAAGAGCATCACGGGATAAACTGCATGTTTGAAACAGATAGCTCCCCTAAGCCTGTTAGCGATGAAATCCGCATTGTACTGTTCAGCGCAGCGAGAGAGCTCCTTATGAACATTGCAAAGCACGCCGAGGCGCACACGGCCAAAGTAACAATACGTCGTGTTAATGAAAATATTGTTGTCCACGTGGCTGACGATGGAATTGGCTTTACCGTTTCAAAAATGAACTTTTATCTTGATGAAAACAAAGGCTTTGGACTCTTTAGCATCAGGGAGCGCCTTCGTCACCTGAGTGGACAAATGGACGTTCGGTCTGGTCGGGGGAGAGGAACACGGGTGATCCTGACAGCGCCTCTTGCAACAGAAAAGGAAAAAACCGGGAGAACATCATATGAGAACTAAGATTATCTTGGCCGACGACCATAAAATTATAAGAGAGGGGCTCCGGTCGCTTCTTGAAAAGCAGCCGGACATGGAGGTCATTGCCGAGGCACAGGATGGACTTACAACGGTTAATTTGGTTCAAAAACACCATCCTGACGTTGTGATCATGGATATCGGCATGCCCGAGATGAATGGAATTGACGCCACAACAAAAATAACCACCGATTTTAAGGGTGTGCAGGTAATCGCCCTCTCAATGCATTCTGATCGAAGATTTGTTATGCAGATGCTCAAGGCAGGTGCAGCAGGTTATCTCTTAAAGGACAGCGCATTTGAGGAGCTTATAACTGCAATTCATACCGTTATTCAAAGACAACATTACCTGAGCCAGAAGATCACCGACGTTGTAGTGCAGGAGTATTTGCAAAACCTGCCAAGGGATGAGTCAACCGTATTTACGGTCTTGACCTCACGAGAGCGGGAAGTGTTGCAGCTCATTGCAGAAGGTAAAAGCACAAAGCAAATTGCTGCGGTCCTGAATGTAAGCGTAAAAACCATTGAGACCCATCGTCAGCAGATCATGGAAAAACTGAACATGCATAGTATTGCAGAGCTTACAAAATATGCTATTCGTGAAGGCCTAACCTCCCTCGAGCCCTAAACCCCTGTCCCTTCTGATTAGGCGATTACTTTCGTACTTCCGCTGTGAAATCTTATATTTTTCAAAGATCAATTTCCGGTTGTACCCCTTATATTGTTTATTGACTTTCGTTTTTAAAGACGCGTTGAGGTCATAATAACCCTGAATCGTTTGGAGTATTTAATTAAACTGGAATTTTGCTGGTGCTTCAAAGGGTATTTCCTATAAACCTTGTATTGGCGGGGCAATGCAGCTGTGATTGCTATAGCAGTACGTTCTCTCTTTGAGAAAGAGGAAACAAGGAATTATCTTTGGTGCAGGCGTTGATGTGTGCTAAGAGTTGTCCTAACTTTTTTTGCGGCAAAACCCTTTTTAATAAGCAGAATAAAGTTCTTCAAAGGACTCCTCATAACGTGAATCGTAAAAAGACTATTAGCAATGGATGGCGCCGCAAGACAAATTTCAGAGGGTTGCAACAATCATAGGGTAGGCAATCTTTGCTATTCTGGTTGTGGATTTCGTAATGAGTACAGACAATATCCTTGCTGTTTCAGGCGTTTCGAAAGGCAATCTTTTCCTGCCTATTTTTTGCCCTGGCCTCAGCATCTCCTTTTGTTATTTATACAAGCACTATTCTTTCCAAGGTTTTGGGGTGAATATCCTTTCAATTTATATAGGTGCTGGAATTCAAGGAAGAGTGGCGGAGGATATGATGACTACAGGCTCTAATACACTCCAACCATTTCGTGGATTATTTCACGCAAGTAATATTTACAGTTGGCATAATCCTCGCCAAACCATTACTGAAAATGAAAGCACGAAAGACCCTTTAGCGCGCATCCTTGGTGATGAAGATCAGTTGATCGGAGTCTTCTCCAAATAAGTCTGACAAAATATAATTGATTTGATGCCAATTCGCGTTTATTTCTATAATCTTGTTGCCTTCATTGTCATCTCCTCGATGTACTAATATTTACGCCCCCGTCGCATCCTCCTTGTTACACGAGTAACCGCCTGCGGGTGCTATTTTTTGAATCTAAATTGGTATTACTTCCCGGTTGTTTGAAAAAAGAAGTTAAGTGGCCGGGGGAAAACAGTTTTCATTACTTTCTTGGTAAGGTCCAATTTTATAGCTAAGTTAAGTAATCACCAATGTTATGGTGAGGAAATAGTAGATTTATTGGTGCCCCAATGGTTTACTATTGTCAGGGTCGTCTCTCCACTCCGGCAATGCAGGAGTGGAACATCACCTTCATGCACATGGTATGCGCCGTATAGTTTCCAACGCATGTGTCGACACCATGGGTACCTGAAGGTATAAGCCACAAAGATAAAAAAGCCATGAAAGGGGTATGTATGAAAAATGAAGGAGGGCTTAATCAAAGATTGGTCACAAAAGATGATTGTGTGCTCATTATCATAGACGAACAAGACCGGCTTATGCCTGTTATAACCGGCAGGGAAGATTTGATACAGAACGCCCTACGCCTTCTAAAGTTTTCCCAATTACTCGATATTCCGATTGTCATTACTGAGCAGGAAAAGCTTGGGCCAACACTTTCAGAGGTTAAGGCCGTAGCAGCGGGTATTCGCCCTATTAAAAAGGTACACTTTAACTGTTTCATGTCGGAAGAATTTGAAAGTACTTTACGACAACTCGAACGTAAGATATTAATCCTCGCAGGGGTAGAGGCCCATATCTGTGTAACACAAACTGCCCTCCACGCACTTCAATCGTTTAAAGTGCATATTGTGGCAGACTCTATTGGCTCGCGGACAGCAGATAACCGGGATATCGCAATCGAACGAATGCGACAGGCAGGGGCTATCATCACAAGCACAGAGATGTTCATATATGAAGTCTTACAGAGAGCTGGAACTGAGAACTTTAAAGCTGCCCTTCAACTCGTAAAATAGTTTATCCTTGAGAGTAGGGAGCAAATAGTGTGTTTCACGTGAAACACATGCTCATACTTTTTCTACCATGCTACCAGTCAAACTTTATGGCCAAGTAGAATAACAGCCCTCAAAGCTTGACTGGTATGCACTTTAAGATTTAAGCGAGTCACCCTAGGCATGCTAAGATGGTTCAATATCGCTTAGCAGGTGAGTAAATGAAGCAATGTGGAGCCAAGTGACCACAATCATCTTTATTCACAATCACTCGAATGATTTTTTTAACAACGTTAAACTCCTTCCCTAATGAAAAAACAACTAGGTCAGTGATTACCTTGAGGGCTTTTGCGTTATCAGTTAAGCAAGGCCATTAAGATTTGGAGTTTAACTAACATCTTGACAACAAGAGGGTTTATTTTTTTGTTGGCATTTCAGGCTTTTTCGTTGATGAACCCTGAGTTGCGGTGCTCTCCTGAGGCTTAAGATATACAAGGTCAGTAGCAGAAAAATTTGTTCCTTTCTTTATTCTTGCCCAGCTAGCATCTACACCGAACAACTCAATGACTTCGAGTTCTCCCTTATAGTTACCCTTTGTCTTGCCGAGGGGTACATTGGTCTTTGGGTCAATGATTTCTTCTCCTGGTGAGTATACTTCTATAGTACCGCCTTTCTCAAGACCTGACAGGCGACCAGCATTTATATAAATCTTATCTTTCTCAATGGAGGCTATACGAGCGTGCCAGTCGAGTGAAAGAATGCCCTTGAGGAGGTCATCAGCAATAATCTCAATAGATACATCTACAGCCTTTATTTTTGCTTTTTCAGAACTCAAGTCGCCCTTTTCCCGGGAAAGGAACACCGGGTTCCGGCCAGACAACTGCTTCATGATGATTCCGGTGTCAGTATTATAAAGATCAATTGCTATTTTTGAAACTGCAAAAGAGGTTTCGCGTTCATCCTTTCCTTCTATTTTCGATGTACTTGTAAAAACATCAGCCAGCGAACCCTTAAGGACTGCGTGGATACCATATGTTTCATTCAATGCCTTTAAAGTTTGCCTGTCCGTGAGGTTTCCCTTCTGGTTCACCGTATTGGGGTCTACACAAATGATTGCACCGCTATTTTCAAGCCGTGAAACGAGTCTTTTTGTTGCAAGCTCTCCCAATTGCTCGTCCTTATAGTTCGTCTGGTCTGTTACGGGAAGAACAATTACGCGTCGCTTCATTTTGGGAGACGGATAATTGAATGTTATTAGGGGCATTGGTGACATATAGCCCATACCAGGAGGTAAATATGCCATCTGGGATGGATAAGCCATCTGTGGGGGAAGGCCCTTCTTTTTCATTTCTTCCTCGATTTTTGCCAGCCTAGTTTCAAGCTCTTTTTGTTCCTTGCTCTTACCCCTTGTTAACAAATTTTCCCCAAACCCTGGAGAGTACTGGTCTTTCCTTATCCACATATATTCCGGTTCATAGGGGGTAAACATCCATCTTTTGTTTCTTGCGTAAATGTATTCAACGCCATCAAGGATCTTAATATCACCAGGCTTCGGTGCTTCTTCTCCTATTTGCGCTGTTTTTTGTGTCTGTCCTTGCTTTGTCTCGGAGCCAGGCGAGCTGGTAGTGGCCTCTTTTTTCTTGGCAAAAGGATTTGTAGAGCACGACATTAGAGATAATGCAATGAGTAGTATAAGTAAGTTTTTCATGTCTGATTATAATGTAATTGATTGTGAAAAGTCAAACCACCATTGGATTAAGAAAAAAAGGTATGCTGAAATGGTGGAGGTGGCGGGAATCGAACCCGCGACCCCCTCGTTGCGAACGAGATGCTCTCCCGCTGAGCTACACCCCCAACCGTTATAATATTATGGTAAGATGCTACCAATAGCAAGCACTTTGTCAATTACAGCATATACTTTTAGGGAATCCAAAGACTTGAATCTTAATGCTTTCGGTATCGGAAAAACCTTGTGGCGGTTCCTGTTTTATTCGTATGTTCGTATAGAGCCCACCTAAGCGCTTGAGAGAGCTAAGCGATTCCCAGAATATCCTTAATCGTCTGCTTGAGTTCGTTGGTATCGGCAGACTTTACAACATACCCGTCTGAAGCCCAGCTCGAAAAATCCTGTTTAAATTCTCCGTAGGCAGAACAGAGAATAACAGGTAGATCCTTGTTCATATTCTTAATCTCATTGAGGGCCTCTATACCATTCATGCCCGGCATCTTGATGTCAAGGATCACAAGGTCGAAAGTAGCATGTTTGATCTTGTCTAGCGCTTCGAGCCCATTTGAGGCCGCATCAACCTCATAACCTTCTTCTTCGAGCTCTTCTTTGAAGAGGAACCTGATGTTTTCCTCGTCGTCAACCACCAATAACCTTGCCTTCTTCATATAAGCTCCTCTCGATTTATATTATTTTTTATTGGAAGATACACAATAAATGTTGCACCTTTGCCCATGAGATTGTTGATCTGAATGTGGCCCCCATGGTTAAGGACAATTTTATTTGATATGGCAAGCCCCAAACCGGTTCCCCCTTCCTTAGTGGTAAAGAAAGGATTAAAAATATTATCAATTATGGCAGGATCAATGCCCCCTCCAGTATCACTTATGGAGATTGAAGCAAAGTGGCGTTCATTGATTGTTTTGCGTCCAGTTTGAATGGTTATTTTACCGCTACCATCCATGGCATCATGGGCGTTCATAAGAATGTTAATGAGAACCTGCTTTATTTGCTGGTCGTCACAAGGAACCAAGGAGGTAGCATTGTCGTATTCTCTAATAATTTCAATTTTTTCCCAGGCGCGGTCCGAGGTAAAAAGGTAAATAAGTTCATCAATGAAGTCAATGATCTTGCACTCTTTGATGACCATAGGACTCTCTTTAACATAATTAAGGACTTCATTAAGAATGGACTCGAGCCGTGCCACCTCTTTGAGGATAATCTCTATATATCTATTTTCTGTAGGGTCAAGGCGTACCTTCTTTGAAAGGCGTTTTGTAAAACCTCCAATGATTACAAGAGGATTTTTAATTTCATGCGCTATGTTTGCCGTCATTTCCCCAAGGTTTCGAAATGTCTCCTGCTCGAGAAGTCTCTTCTGAGCACTATTGAGTTCCTTTACCACATCCTTAAGTTTTGTTGTAAGAAGGGTGTTTTCGAGGCCATTTGAAATATAATTTGCAATTGTCTCTATAAGATAACGACCATTCTCTTCAACGGTATGCCCTGACACTGTTCGTGATCCCCCCAAGGTTACTGTTCCAAGAAAGCGTCCTCTTGAAGTGAGTGGTGCAGTATAGAGTGATATGGTTATGGTGTTTTTATAACCTTCAGTGGCCAGGTCCCTCAGTGATAGGGTTTTTCCACGCTTTTTGACCTCATCTTCAAGCTTTTTGACCTCATCTTCAGACTCGCTTTCCAAATCGCCATATGTAAATCGCTGAGAATCGAGTTTCAGAAATGAATGGGCCAGTCTTATGGTAACAAAAGA
>Ga0351962_1082_pt1 | contig 26409 bp, 20 predicted proteins | sample TotcelT113001N13_FD_205805 | JGI IMG/M metagenome (GOLD analysis project Ga0351962, IMG submission 205805) | Enriched cells from coal bed in the Powder River Basin, Montana, United States - Total cells T11 rep3 HSBNCT.T11.300.1.N13 ...
TGTGCCCCTAATGGCCCAGGAAGTGCTGGTGGGGGTGCTCACCATCGTCCACCGCGAGGTCAATTTCTTTACCCAGTCACAGTTTGCCTTGCAGCAAGCCATTGCTGACATGGCCGGCATCGCCATCCGCAATGCCCAGCTTTATCAGGAAGTCGAACACGCTCATTTGCGTTACCGCGACCTCTTTGACAAAAGCATTGACCCGATTATGGTCACCGCCATGGATGGCATGATCGTGGCTGTAAATCAAAAATCTTTTGAAGCTACCCACAGAACCGGCAATGCGATCATTGGACGCAACATTACCGAGCTTCAAGAATTACCTGACAAAGTAGTGGATAATCTTTTTGAACAAATTGAAAAGAGCCAATCCCTGATTTATGAAGCCAGCCTGCTCAATGCCAAAGGTGAAAAAATTCCCGTGGAGGTGCATGTTTCAATCATTAACCTTCAGGGTCAGCCGTCGTTGCAGTGGATCTTCCGCGACATCAGCGAGCGCAAGAATCTTGACCTGCTGCGCGAAGACCTTTCGGCCATGATTTATCACGACCTGCGTTCACCACTGGCCAACATTGTCTCCAGCCTGGAGTTGATGAAAGAACCCATCGCCGCCACGAAAGACGACTCCATGATCCAGTTGTTTGAGATCAGCGACCGGGCTACTGAACGCATGAACCGTTTGATCAGTTCTCTGCTGGATATCAATCGGCTTGAAGCCGGACAACCCATCACCAACAAAAAAATGACAAATATTGAGAACCTGATGGATGACGCCATCGAAACCCTGCACACTTTATCAAAAAGCAAGCAGGTGATGGTTGAAAAAATGGTCTTCAGCAAGATCGCCCCTATTCTGGTGGATGAAGACATGATCCGCCGGGTGTTGATCAACCTGCTCGAAAATGCGATTAAATTTTCTTCAGAAGGCGACAAGACCGCCATTGGCGCCAAAGCCAACGGTGACATGGTCACCATCTGGGTTGAAGATCACGGCCCCGGCATCCCCCCTGAATCGCTGGATAAAATATTTAACAAATTCGTCAGACTGCACGGCAACAGTTTTGCCAAAGGTCTCGGATTGGGTCTCTCATTTTGCCGTACCGCAGTACTATCTCACGGTGGTAAAATTTGGGTTGAAAATGTTACCGGCGGCGGCTCAAGATTTATCTTGACACTTCCAACCGCAGCCATCAATTGATCTGGCCACAAGGAGCCTTCATGCAAGAAATTGCACCGCATATTTTTATCGAAACATCCTACCCCGGTGTCACACTAGGCGCCATAAACTGGCCCCACGGCTTGATTTTGATTGATGCCCCGCTGCGACCGGATGATATCCGCTTATGGCGCAGCACGCTGGCCAATATGAACGGCGGCATTGACCGGCTTTTGGTCAATCTCGACGAGCATTTTGACCGCACCATCGGAGCACGTCAGGTGGAATGCATGGTCGCCGGTCACGAAAAAATGAACCTGTTGTTCCGCGACCGCCCCATCACCTTCAAATCGCAGACGGTTGAATCTGGCGCGGATTGGGAACTACAAAACGGTCTGGGCAGCATCCGCTGGGCGCCGCCCGATATTTCATTCAGCCATCAACTGCGCATCAGTTGGGATGCCGATCCCATCCTGCTCGAATACCATCCCGGCCCTTCCGCCTGCTCCACCTGGGTGGAATTGCCCAACCAGAAGATCGTTTTCGTCGGCGACACCGTGGTGCCCAACGCCCCGCCCTTTATCGGCAGCGCGGATATTGCTGCCTGGAAGGTTACCCTTAACCTGCTGCTCGATCCACAATATAAGGATTACATTATTGTTTCTGGCCGCGGAGGCGTGGTCGATCACAACACGGTAAAAGAACAACTCAAATTCCTGGAGAAGGTTGAACATCAGCTTCTCAAATTGGCAGCCGAAAAGAAATCTGCCCCCATTGAAGTGGAAAGAGCCGCCCACGGACTGCTCAAAAACTTCGAGGTGGATGGCGACAAAGCGGCTCATTATTTACTGCGCCTCACCTGGGGCATGCAGCAGTACCTCAGACACCATCCCGAACTTGAACAAGCTGGATAGCTAATTATTAAGATGGAGACCAAATCTGTAGCTGCCAGGCAAGTGCTCAGCCGCCTGCTGGATGCCTACGGCGTGCCAACATGGCGCGACCCCCTGCCGCCGGTGGATGAACTGGTTTCCACCATCCTCTCTCAGAACACTAATGATATCAATCGCGATAAGGCTTTTTTTGCCCTCAAACGCCGATTTGCCGAATGGGAAGAGGTCAGGCTTGCCCCTGAAGTGGATATTATTGAAGCCATTAGACCTGCCGGGTTGGCCAATCAAAAAGGGCCGCGCATCAAGGCGGTGCTTAACGAGATCTATACCGAGCGCGGTAACCTGGATTTAAGTTTTCTGGCAGACCTGCCGCTTGAAGACGCCCGTCAGTGGCTGTTGAAATTCAAAGGCGTCGGACGCAAAACCGCCGCCATCGTGCTGCAATTCTCGCTCAATCGACCCGCCTTCCCGGTGGATACCCACATCTATCGCATCACTGGTCGGCTGGGTCTGCGCTCCGAAAAACTCAACCTTGAACAGACCCACGACCTGATGGAACAACTCATCGATCCCGCGGATTATTATGCCGGGCATCTCAACCTCATCCGCCTGGGACGTGAAATCTGCCACGCCGGCAAACCCGATTGTTTACATTGCCCGGTCAATGACCTATGCGAATATTTCAAGCAGCAACTTTAGCCATTTTATTAGGCATTTCAATTTTTATTAGCGATTTAATTACCCTCACCCCTGCACCCCTCTCCCACGCGTGGGAGAGCAACTGTGATAAAAATCAAGAGGTTCGGGTTATTTTACTAAATTGGTTGGAATCTCCAAGTAGTAGAATGTCGGATCATTGAATTAATAATTACCAATAGTTTTCTCATACAAGCAGTCAATGCCACCTTCGGGGTTTTTCCAGCTTCAATTAGTCGATTGTAGAATCGTTTGATTACAGGGTTATACCGGGTTGCAGAAAGAGTAGCCATATACAGAATGCACCTTACATGAGCTCTACCTCCCCAAATAGAGCGCTTGCCTCGCATTGTTCCACTATCTCTGTTGAATGGAGCTACCCCGACTAATGCAGCGATCTTTTTTCGATCCAAGGTTCCTAATTCTGGTAGGCTGGCCAGAATAACGCTGGAAGTAATTTTTCCGATTCCAGGAACGCTTTCCAATAGTTCATCTTTTTCACGCCATATAGCACTATCGTGAATTGCTTGAGCTAATTCCTTGTCTAAATTTTCGAGCGATTCTTCCAACCAAACTATATGCTCTAAAACCTTATCAAGGACGTTTTTATAGCATCTGTGAGATCGATTTTTCTCTGACACTATCATTTCAATGAGCTGACGACGCCTTCCAACTAATGCTTTTAACTGCTTAGATTGTTCATCAGATAAGAAATGAGCCTCTGGACGAATAGCTTCTGCAAAATGAGCCAAAACTTTCGCATCCAAGGTGTCGGTTTTGGCCAGTTTACCTGTAGATTTCGCGAAATCTCTCACTTGCCGAGGATTGACCACTGCTACTGGAATCCCGATTATGGCTAGCGCGCTTGCCACATTCATTTCAAGTCCTCCAGTGGCTTCCATGACAACCAACTCTGGTTGATTCTCTTGAAGTTGGGTCGCTAATTCTTCAATTTCTTTTTCGTTGTTTTGAACGGTCCATACTTTTTCGCCTGGTCTGATTGCAATATCAAGGTGATCCTTTGCCACATCTATCCCTACAAAAACTGATGAATTCATTTGTCCCTCGCTGTATAATTTGTTTGTGCCCAACCTTGCGGGATACGGGCTTTATTGCCCTGGCAACTGTTCGGGCTCTATGGGTGTTGGACACGGCGACCCTCGCTCTCCCACGGTCTCTATGACCTCAGGGGTGTCGGTCTGCCGTGCCCTCTTTATTATCATACAAGGGGACGGGGGAGAGGGCTGAAAATCAAAAAAAATGTAATAAATTTTTCAAACCGCTGTTTTTCAATTTTCGATACTCCATAGCTTACTGTACAAAGGATTCAAAAGATTATTATGGTTGAAATCACCCTCGTCAGACACGGACAAACCGATTGGAACGTCGCCCGCCGTTTTCAGGGGCAGACGGATATTGCCTTGAACCAAACCGGCATCGAACAAGCCAACACACTGGCGTCGATACTTGCTGAAGACCATTTCGATGCCATTTATGCCAGCGACCTCAGCCGCGCTTCACAAACTGCCGAAATAATTGCAACAAAAATGGGTCTGCCCTTCACTAAAGACGCCCGCCTGCGCGAAATTTGCAAGGGTGTTTTTGAAGGCATGACCTATGAAGAAGTCAAAGAAAAATTCCCGCTTGAATTGCAGCGGGATCATGACGACCCTGTAAATTCCCGCACACCTGGGGCCGAAACGGTGGCTGAAGTGGCCGCGCGCATGCGCAACGCCGCGGACGAGATCGCTGTGCGCCATACCAATGGAAATATCTTAATCGTTTCGCATGGGCTGGCTGTCGCCACTTTGTTTTGTCAGGCTAACCAGATTTCTCTTGCCGAGGTGTATCACCACATCCCCGATAACGCCATCCCCTTTAAAATAGTTTGGGGGAAAGAGTAAATTAACCTTTTTGTCGTTATTAGAAACAGAGCCGGCAAAACCGGCTCTGTTTCTAAAGCGAATACCCTTATGTAGCGGTAGGGGTGGGAGTGTCTGTGGCTGTCGGAGTCGGTGTTGGTGTTTCAGTAGGTGTTGGTGTTTCAGTAGGCGTTGATGTTGAAGTTGACGTAGCGATGGATGTCGCTGTGCCACAGCTAATGGAATATGGTGCAGAGCCAAACAATTGATGATTAGGTTCATCAATGTAAACGGAATCATAACCGGTGGATGAAGTTTGATAACTATCTGTGATGGCTTGTGATCCGGCTGCTGTAAAAACCAACGTTTTTATCGCGCTTGAAGAACCGTCACTGCGAATAAAATGATATTTGACAGTGCCAGCCCGATTGACAGTTATAGTGCCTGTGACATTGATAGTCACCGGACACACCCCGCTGAATGTTGCAGGACTTGCCGTAATGGCGACATTTCTAACCGCAAAATATGAGAGGGTTGCCGTTGGCGTTCCGGTTCCCCGGGTTGGGGTGACGGTGGGCGTGCCGCTAATCACCTTAATATTCACAAAAAATTTTCCGGTTCCATCAGCGCCGATGCCAAAAAGATTTCCGCTGGTGCTCTGAAGCATCCAATATCCAACATACTCTCTTACTGCAGATGGGGCGACCATGGTAACAGAGATATCCACTGTTTCTCCAGGAGCAACCGTTTTACTTAAAGTGGCACTTGCAGGAGCGCTCATCGCATCACCACTTACAAAAACAACTCTGTAACCGCTATCCCAGGTACAAGTGCCGGCATTGGATAGTCTCCAGGTTTTAGTGAAAGTTGATCCCGCATAAAAGCTGGAACGATCGGCAATGGTAACGTCAGTAATAAAGGCGGCTTTATTACAATTTGCCAATTTTTGGGTTGCAGTTGATGCTGCGGTTGCCGTATTTGTGGCCGTGGGTTCTGGTGATGGTGTATACGTCAGCGTTGGAATCAGCGGTTCGGTCGGCGAAATGGTCGGAAACAAGAAAGGTGTGGCTTGTTGAGTTTGAGCCATCGTCGTGGATAGCGCTGACAGGGTCTGAGCGACCATGTTATTGATAGTAGCCGCATCCGGTGTAACGGTCTGATTCGATGTGCACGCTGTAAGCAACAAAACACCAACAATCAAAACCCCCAGTATTTTTGTTTTCATGAATTATTTCTCCTAATGTTTATTACAGTTTTATGTTTTTCTTAGTTCAATTTTGAATTGATATGGTTATTAATAGTATTAACGAATAGATTCATTAAACAGGACGTGAAAAATCCACAAATGTTCCATAAAATGATGAGTAAACGGATATTGTTAACAATCTCAATTTTTTGGCATTAATATTTTTCTCTCTTAATAACAAAAACTCACTTTATTACGACTGCCTGTCAGGCAGCGAAATTGCCGCTGAAACGAGCATACACATTTTTGCCTCGTGGACAAAATTGTCTCCGCTATCTTATACAGTCAGGCCTGCCGGATTTTTCAGCCGAAAATTATCAGCGCATCCCGGATAACGTCATCATTTTGCAGATAGTGTGTTGAAAACTGACTTAAATTGAGAAAATATAGGGAGTTTCATTGATTAAAACCAATTTTAGAACAAGTTTCCTAAATCTATTGACATTTTAGAATTCTTGTTCTATAATGTTCTTGTTCGTTCTAATCAGAAGCTATCGTTCAGGAGGCACAGTCATGAACCTAACCAATACCCGTTCTTTCTTTCGCAATCCGCTGCACACACTTGCCAAATCCGGCATCCGCTCAAATACCGTCTACGGCATGATCATCATCCTTGCCATGTTCGCCTTCGAAGCGTTCAATTACGGCACAACTAATTACGCTTTAAAAGATCTGTTGGGCGATTTGCGCTTCATTGGCATCCCCTGGGCAACGTTGATGGCACTGGCCTTCTGTGGTCTGGATTTCGCCGGTATCGCCCGTCTGATCACCACCAACGGGCGTGAAGAGAATCCCAGCGCTTCATGGTATCTCTTCGGCGCCTGGCTGATCGCCGGCACCTTCAACGCCATCCTCACCTGGTGGGGGGTTTCCATCGCCATCTCTTCGCATGCCACCGTCAGCGCTGCATTGCTCAGTACACAGTCGCTCATCAAGGTCATCCCCGTCATGGTAGCCGTCATGGTGTGGATCATCCGCATTCTCATCATCGGATCACTTTCAAGTGCGCTCGAGAAAACCCAGAACGCTAACCGTCGCACTCAAGCTGCCCCCAGACCTGCCAACAATAGTATCCCGCAGCGCTTCAATCCCAATCAGGAACGCCCGGCTGCCAACCTGCACCGCATCGTCCCCTCTCAGCAACGCCCAACTGGTTCCGTAGCCGCCAGTGCTTCCCGCTCAGAACCGACCTATCACAAGTTCGATTCCGCCGACCACTCATCCAGAAGTCTTTAGCTATTTTTGAAGAACCGGGAATCTACTAACAAAAAGATTCCCGGTTCTTTCTCTACACATTTATTGCAAGTTCTCGAAGTCTGTTTTTGACTTCGGGAACATTTATTTATTCTTTTTCTTTCAGCACGTACCCCACACCCCTGACGGTGTAAATCAGCTTGGATTCCTTGCTGGATTCCAGCTTCTGCCGCAAATAGCGGATATAAACATCCAGCACATTGCTTTCACCGCCAAAATCATAGCCCCACACCCGGTCAAATATAACCTCTCGCGTCAACACTTTGCGCGGGTTGCGGATGAAGATTTCGAGCAGATCATATTCCTTGGCAGTCAGATGGATCACACGCCCGTTGCGTAAAGCCTGCCTTGTAGAAGTATCAAGGGTGAGATCGCCGAACGTATAGATGACAGATTGGTCGAGTTGGGTTCTGCGCAGCAAGGCTCTAATGCGCGCCAAAAGTTCATCAGTCACATATGGCTTAACCATATAATCATCTGCACCGGCATCCAAACCCAACACCCGATCCCTGGTGGATTCCTTGCCAGACAACATTAAAATGGGCTGGGTTCCGACTTGTCGGATTCGCCGGCAAACTTCAAGACCGTCCATCCCGGGCAGCATCCAATCAAGAACCACAAGGTCAGGAGAGTTTTCGGTGAATTGGGCCAAACCGCTCAATCCATCTTCAGCAATATCCACCTGGTATCCTTCAGCCAATAATGCTCTTTTGACCAGACCCGCGAATCGATCATCGTCGTCTATCAGTAATATTCTGGAACTCATTTTCCCTCCATTTGCACACTGCCTCTACAAATAATTATCTAATTATTGCACACTTTATCACATTAATAAACCATCAATCCTGATAACTCTATACAAAGAATGGCATTCAAAGCGTTATAATTCGCTCATGGACATCGCTCCCTGTAAACCTGCAGTTTGGGTCAATACTTCGCAAGGTTTGGCTGAAGCATTTCAGGCCCTTGAATCTGAACCCTGCATTGCTGTTGATACTGAATCAAACAGCCTATTTTCTTATCAAGAGAAAGTCTGTCTGATTCAAATCTCCTCTCCTGAAACGGATTATGTCATTGATCCTTTTGAATTTACTGACCTGTCGCTGCTTGGCCGGCTATTTCAAAACCCTGGGCAGGAAAAAATCTTCCATGCCTCGGAATACGACCTGATCTGCCTAAAACGAGATTATCACTTCACCTTTGTTAATATTTTTGACACCATGATCGCTGCACGCATTTTGGGTGCCCCCCAGGTTGGATTGGGGTCACTGTTACAAAAGTATTTCGAGATCAATCTGGATAAAAAATACCAACGCGCCAACTGGGGATTGCGACCCTTGCCGCCTGAAATGCTCGATTATGCCCGCCTTGATACATATTATTTATTTAAACTACGCGACATCCTCGAAACTGAATTAACCGCACACGGATTGCTTGATCTGGCACTTGAAGATTTCGCTAACGCCTGCAAGGCCGTTGGACACGCCAATAGCAACGGCCATGACACGTGTTGGAAACTGGCTGGCTCAGGCCACCCCGACCCGCGCCAGGTTACCATTCTGAAGGAATTATGCGCCTATCGTGATGAGCAAGCCAAAAAAGCGGATTTGCCACACTTCAAAATTCTTTCCAACGACATGCTGGTGGAGGTCAGCCTTCACCGACCGACAACCCTCGATGAACTTGGTTTGGTGCCGCATTTGTCTGAAAAATTGATCAAACGTCACGGCGTCGGACTTTTAAAAGCAGTCGCCAGAGGTGAAAATGCACCGCTGGTGACGCGTGCAAAAAACCCGCGACCTGATGACGCCTTTCTGGCCAGAATTGAATGCCTGAAAGAATGGCGTAAGAACACTGGCAAGAAACTGGAAGTCGAATCTGATGTGGTTTTGCCAAGAGATATGTTGGAACAAATTGCAGCGGTGAACCCTGCCACAAAACAAGAACTCAAATTAGCCATGGGCAATTCACCCATTCGCTACAAGAAATTTGGCACTTTAATCATGAAAGAATTGAAGAAAACGGAGATCTGATGAAATTAACATTTGATGGTGCTGCTCAAACCGTAACCGGTTCAAGACACTTAATCGAAGTCAATGGACACAAGATTTTGCTGGATTGCGGCCTGTTTCAAGGCAAGCGCGCCGACAACTACACCAAGAATCAAAAGTTTGATTTCGATCCCGCCTCGCTGGATGCGGTCATCCTTTCACATGCACACATCGACCACAGCGGCAACCTGCCAAACCTGGTTAAAAACGGATACAAAGGTCCAATCTATGCCACACCGCCCACAGTTACATTAGGCGAGATCATGCTGCAAGACTCCGCACACATCCAGGAGCAGGATATTCTCTATGTCAATAAAAAACGCGCCAAACGCGGATTGCCCGCCATGGAGCCACTCTATACTTTAGCTGATGCACTTGAAGCCATCGATAAATATTACCCGATCAAATACGAAGAAGCCTTCTCGCCGGTTCCTGGTGTGACGGTGCGCTTCTATAACGCCGGTCATATCCTTGGCTCCGCTGCCATCCGGCTTGATATAGATGAAAACGGTCAGCACAAAAGCCTGTGGTTCTCAGGCGACATTGGCCGCAAAGACCTGCCCCTGCTGCCTGAACCCGTCTTCCCCTCTGATGTGGATTATTTAATGATGGAATGTACCTACGGCGACGAGAATCACGACAGCGTGGATTCAGCCTATGAGAAATTTAAAGCGATAGTATTGAAAACGATCAACCGAGGCGGCAAGATCATCATCCCGGCTTTTGCTGTGGGCCGCACCCAGGAGATTGTGTATTTTCTGAATATGATGAAATCAGAGAATCTGATCAATGAACTGCCTGTTTTCGTAGACAGCCCGCTGGCAGTGGCCGCTTCAAAGATTTTCAAAGGTTACCCCGATTATTTTGATCAAGAGACCTTTGATTTCATCCGCAGAGAAAAGAGCCCTGCCCTTGATTTCACCGGCTTGCGTTATGTCAGTTCCGTTGAAGAATCAAAAGCAATAAACGATAAAAAAGGACCACTGGTGATCATCTCGGCTTCAGGCATGTCCGAAGCTGGACGCATTTTGCACCACCTCAAAAATAACATTGAAGATAAAAACAATACGGTTATGATCTGTGGATGGCAAGCCCCCAACACCCTGGGCCGCCGCCTGGTGGATAAGGATCCTAAGGTAAGAATTTTTGGTGAAGAATACGATTTGCGCGCAGAAGTGGTTACCATCAATGGGCTCTCGGCCCATGCCGGTCAGGATTACCTGCTGCAATACGCCTCTGCTGTCAAAGGCCGGGTTAAGAAAATCTACCTCGTTCACGGCGAATCAGAAGCCGCTGAGGTTTTTATGGCTAAACTCAAAGAGGCAGGCATAGGCCCGGTAGTGTATCCGGCTTACCATCAAGAAGTGGAAATCTAAGTTTTTCGGTTATAATCTTGCCATTCGGAGAGGTGCCAGAGTGGCTGAATGGGGCGGTCTCGAAAACCGTTGTGGCCTTCCGGGTCACCGTGGGTTCAAATCCCACCCTCTCCGCCAAAAGCACGGCTCCAAGGGCGCTAACCCCGCAGCCACTCTCCTCCAAAAGCATGGCTCCAAGGGCGCTAACCCCGCAGCCCTCTCCGCCAAAAGCATGGTTCCAAGAATTCTTTACATTCACCTTCAACGCAGTGTTTTATTCCATCAGCTTCGGATTTAGAACTGAATAGTTCAAAGTTGTAATATGCTCAATATGACATATAACACCATACCGGCGTGACATTTGTCACTATACTTGGAGTTAACTCAAACTCCTATAATCAATCCATTGGTTACGAGAAAAATATGCAAACAGAAAACATTAAACGCCTACTGGAACAAGTCAAATCCGGCGCCGTGGACGTGGACGCCGCCCTGGATAAACTGCGCCACCTGCCCTACGAAAATGTGGATAACATGGCCATGCTCGATCATCACCGCAGCATGCGCAACGGCTTTCCTGAAGTGATCTTTGCGCAGGGCAAACAGCCAGATCAGGTGGTCACTATCGCACAAAAATTAGCCGAACGCAGCGATAAAGTTTTGATCACGCGGATAGATAAAACTACTGCTGAAGTGGTACTATCCGCCCTGCCAGAAATGACGTATCATCCAATTCCAAAACTGATGATTCTCGACCGCTCCAACTCAATAGTCAAAAAGCCGGGCATCCTGGTATGTTCCGCCGGCACCGCGGATATGCCCGTGGCCGAAGAAGCCGCCATGACCGCCGAATTGATGAACAACAAAGTGGATCGCATCTACGATGTTGGCGTCGCCGGCATTCACCGTCTGCTGGATAAAGTGGATCAACTCTGGGAAGCGCGTGTGATTATCGTGGCCGCCGGTATGGATGGCGCCCTGCCCAGTGTGATCGGCGGGTTGGTCTCGGTACCCGTTATCGCCGTCCCCACCAGTGTGGGCTACGGCGCCAGTTTCAACGGCCTGGCTGCCCTGCTCACCATGCTTAATTCCTGCTCAACCGGTGTGGGCGTAGTCAATATCGACAACGGTTTTGGTGCGGGTGTGCTCGCCAGTTCGATCAATCAGCTTAAGTGAGACTCATGAACCTGTCTGAAATGGCACAAACCTTGCCGCAAGAACTGGTTGCGCGCTGGAACCACCTGTTGAATTATTTTGAAAAACAACCCTCCGCACTGGTGGCATTTTCTGGCGGAGTAGACAGCGCTTTGCTGTGTGCCGCCGCCTACGCTGCGCTCGGGGAACGCATGCTGGCAATCACCATCCATTCACCTGTGGAATCCGTTGAGAGTATTGAAGCTGCCAGAGCTCATGCCGCCCTAATTGGTTTTCGGCATCGGGTGATCGAATATAACGACCTCGAAAATCCACGCTTCGTGGCCAACCCGCCAGAGCGCTGCTACATCTGCAAGAAGGCGCGCTATGAAAAATTGATTGAATTTGCCAAAAGCGAAGGGTTTGAAACATTGGTTGAGGGCACCAACGCCGACGATTTGGATGATTACCGCCCTGGTCGCAAGGCTGTACTCGAACTCGGCATAAAGAGTCCGCTGCTTGAGTTTGGATTTTCTAAACATGAAATTCGGGCACTATTGAAAGCCCTGGGGCTGCCGATCTGGAACCGTCCCGGCGCGCCTTGTTTTGCCACCCGCTTTCCATATGGGTCACCGGTTACATCGGAAGGGTTAAGGCAGATCATGCAAGGTGAAACCTTCATGCAAGAATTAGGCTTTATCAACGTCCGTGTTCGCCATCACGGTGAGATGGTCAAACTGGAAGTCGATCCTGCTCAATTTGAAAGACTCATTACCCACCGACAGCAGATTTTGGATTTTTTTACAGCTTTGGGTTTTCGTTATATTACTGCCGACCTGGCGGGTTATCGCCGGGGAAGCCTGAATGAGGTGTTGAAATGAAAATTGCCTATGCAGATTGTTTCTCGGGTGTCAGCGGAGACATGTTTTTGGCCGCCTTGCTGGATGCCGGCTTGCCGCTCGAAGTCTTGCAGCAAAACATTGATAAGTTGAACCTCCCCGAAAAAGTCGAATTGAAACTGACCGAAACGCATAAAGGTGCTTTGCGGGCTGCGAGTCTTGAGGTGATCGTTCCGCACAGCCATAACCACCGCCATCTTTCAGACATTCTTGAGATGATTAACGCAAACGATCTGTCTGATAAAGTGAAAGCGACCGCCTCAAAAATATTTACGCTTTTAGCCGAAGCTGAATCATGCGTACATGGCGAACCCGTTGATTACATCCACTTTCACGAGGTCGGGGCGCTTGATTCAATTGTGGATATCGTCGGCGCTGCTATCGGCCTGGATTATTTAGGCATTGAGCAGCTCTATGCCTCACCCCTGCCTTACGGTTCAGGCACCATCAACAGCGACCACGGCTTGCTGCCGCTGCCTGCCCCAGCTACGCTCGAGGTGCTGCGCCTGATCAACGCCCCCCTTAGCCCATCCTCCGCGGAGGTGGAGTTGGTCACGCCCACTGGTGCAGCCATTTTGGGCTGCATGGCTGAATTCAAACGTCCCAACCTGGTGATAACCCACATCGGCATCGGCGCTGGCAAACGCGACCTTGAATGGCCCAACATCCTGCGATTAATGATTGGTATGGTGCCGGAAGCTGAACAAACCGAGATGGTGCAGCTCGAAACCAACATCGATGACATGAATCCTCAGTTCTTCGGCTATCTCATGGATAAGCTTTTTGCGTCCGGTGCACGCGATGTCTTCATGACCCCAATTCATATGAAGAAGAACCGTCCGGGGATTTTGCTGGGCGTGATTGCCCTGCGCAACGATGAAGCCGCCCTCGCAGAACTGTTGTTGCGTGAGACCACCACCCTCGGCTTGCGTGTGCAGCCCATTGGCCGCTATGAAGCCAACCGTGAATTCCGACAGCTTGACACACCTTTTGGCAAGGTCACCATCAAGGCTAAAATCATGGATGGAAAGGTGGTTCACGCCACACCTGAATATGATGACTGCGTGCGCCTGGCCAAAGAAAACCAGGTCAGCCTGCTCGAAATTTATCAATCCGTCAATCAACTCTTGAAAACAGATTAAGTTCAAATAGATCATCCAGGAGGAACAAAAATGCAATATAGACAATTCGGAAAATTAGATTGGAAAGTCTCTGCCCTTGGTTTTGGCGCCATGCGCCTGCCAGTTTTGGACGGGAAAAGCGGAAATATAGATCAGGCGAAAGCCACCGAAATGATCCGATATGCTATTGATAACGGCGTGAACTATTTTGACACGGCTTATGTTTATCACGAACAAAAAAGTGAAGTCGCCGTAGGGATCGCTCTGAAAGATGGTTATCGTGACCGTGTGAAGATTGCCACCAAACTGCCCATCTGGATGGTAAAAGACACCGCCGATTTCGATAAATTCTTAAACGAAGAACTCAAACGCCTGCAAACGGATCACATCGACTTTTATCTGCTGCATGCCTTGAACAAGGGTTCATGGCAAAAAATCCTGGATTTGAAATTAATCCAGGAAGCCGAAAAAGCCCTCGCAGACGGACGTATCCGCCACCTTGGTTTTTCGTTCCACGACAAACTCGAAGTCTTCAAACAAATTGTGGATGGCTACGATAAATGGACTTTCTGCCAGATTCAATATAACTTCATGGATACAGAGTTCCAGGCAGGTAAAGAAGGCTTGCAGTATGCAGCCGACAGAGGTCTAGCCGTGGTGATCATGGAACCACTGCGCGGCGGCAAACTGGCCGCGGATATTCCAGCCGCACGTCCGATTTGGGAATCCGCGCCAATCCAACGCAAACCTGCTGATTGGGCCTTACAGTGGCTTTGGAATCAACCTGAAGTCTCTGTCGTGTTGAGCGGCATGAGCACTCTCGACCAGGTGAAAGAAAACGTTGCCTCCGCTGCTGTTTCGAGTATTGGATCACTGTCAGCCCAGGAACTGGAGTTGGTTGAAAAGGTCAACAAAGAATTGACCGCGCGCAGCCCAATCCCCTGCACGTCTTGTGAATACTGCCTGCCCTGCCCGAATGGCGTCAACATTCCGCGCAATTTTGAGTCTTACAATAACGCGGCCATGTACAACGATATTAATGATAGCCGTTTGGACTACAAAATGTGGATTCAAGATAGCGAAAAAGCTGCTCAGTGCATCCAATGCGACGAATGCCTCGATAAATGTCCGCAGCAGATTGCCATCAGCACCTGGATGCCCGTGATTGACGGCGTTCTTGGCCTGGGACAGCCCTTTGTTGAAAAAGTAGCCTGATTCTTTTTACGCAAAATTTAATAACTTATAAAAGGAGTCTGATTTTATTTTCAGACTCCTTTTATTATGTAACCTCACCGCAGCAAGAAACTGGGAATTAAATTTACTTACCGTTCATGCGCAGTTAGCCGAATTAGGAACGCAGGTACACCCCTCTCCAACGCGTTGGAGAGGGGACGGGGGTGAGGAGAAATTTATAACTCTTATTTCATTGCAAGCAGCGGGGAATAGTCTCATATTAATAAGAATTGCCGTAAAAATCGAACAATTATTTGGATATTTTTTATCATTTTTCTTATAATTATCGCGTATACTGAGTCTTATAAAGGAAGTTTATCTCTCGTTGATTAGTCAGGTCAGGAGTCAGTATGAAGATAGCAGATAAGGTTTTTGTGGTTACCGGCGGCGGAAATGGCATTGGCCGCGAGCTGGTGCTTCAACTGGTGAATGGCGGCGCTCGTGTGGCAGCCGTGGATATCAGTGAAACAGGCATGAAAGAGACGGTCAAATTGGCCGGGAGCTTGGGCGATAAAATATCCACTCATGTGGTGGATATTACCGACTCAACTGCCGTCGAAGCGCTGCCCGATAAAGTGATTGCAGCACATGGCAGTGTGGATGGGTTGATCAATAACGCCGGCATTATCCAGCCTTTTGTCAAAGTGGTTGATTTAACCTTCCCCCAAATCGACAAGGTGTTTCAGGTCAATTTTACTGGCTTAATGTTTATGACTAAAGCCTTTTTGCCCCACTTGCTCAAACGCCCTGAAGCGCACATTATCAACCTTTCGAGCATGGGCGGATTCCTGCCAGTCCCCGGGCAGACCATCTACGGCGCATCAAAAGCGGCTGTAAAGTTGTTTACCGAAGGGCTGCATTCAGAGCTTCTGGATACCCATGTGCATGTTACCCTGGTCTTCCCCGGCGCTATTAAAACCAACATCACTGTCAACTCAGGCATCATGACCCAGGAACAAGCCAACAAGCAAGATATGGGACAGTTCAAAATGACTGAACCAGACAAAGCGGCACAAATGATCGTATCCGGCATTGAAAGAAATGCCTATCATGTGTTTGTCGGCAGCGACTCAAAGATGATGGATTTTCTCGTGCGTCTGGCACCCAAGCGGGCAGCCAAACTCATTTTTGACCAGATGAAGTCGTTACTGAAATAAACTAAAAATCTCATATAAGATTATTAGTTTTTGAAAATGTAAGCCTTATTTATGGGTTGACGTATATACAATATGTATATATAATTTTTTTATGAAAACAGCATCCAGTACTGATTGGGATAGAGTCAAAGCCTTAAAAGAAGAAGACATTGATCCTTCAGATGCTCCTGAATGGAATGCCTCAATGTTTGAAAATGCAAAAATTCAACACCCAGATTGCAAAAAAACGATTTCAATCCGATTAGATAGCGATTTGATCGATTGGTATAAGTCTCAGGGGAAAGGTTACCAAACCAGAATGGCGGCAGTGCTTAGGTTTTATAAAGAAGCAAAAATGAAAGAAGTCGGCAAGTCAAAATAAATAAAGCAGAATCTTTAGTTTTTATACTTCAACAGCCACGCAAACCTGTATATTGAGTTGTTTTATAAACCGGAGTCAAATTGATCCGGTTTTTCTATAGATGATTACTATCCTTTGATTTCAGTGGAACCCATCAGATAGCGATCCACCTCGCGAGCTGCGCCGCGCCCTTCACGGATGGCCCAGACCACCAGGCTCTGGCCTCTGCGCATGTCTCCGGCCGAGAACACACCGGGGATGCTGGTGCCGTAGTGCTCGCCATCCGCCAACACGTTGGAGCGCGCATCACGCGCCACACCCAACTGTTCAAGCATTTGGTCTTCAGGTCCTAAAAAGCCCATCGCCAACAAGACTTCTTGTACCGGCCAGACCTTTTCTGTTCCAGCGATTTCTTTCGGTCCCATGCGTCCGTTGGCGTCTCTGACCCACTCCACCTGAACGGTGTGAGCTTCTTTGACATTGCCATTTTCATCGCCCACAAAGCGTTTGGTGGTGATGCTGAATTCACGCGGATCGCGCCCGTAGAACGCCATGGCTTCTTCCTGGCCGTAATCCACCTTCAACACTTTGGGCCATTCCGGCCACGGATTATCTGTCTGGCGCGCATGCGGGGGTTCCGGCAGAATTTCAAATTGGGTCACACTGCGGCAGCCGTGCCTCAGCGAGGTGCCGATGCAGTCGGTGCCCGTATCGCCGCCGCCGATCACCAGCACATCCTTGTTGCGTGCAGAAATGGTGACCGCATCAGCCTCGCGGTTTAAACCGCCCAGCAGGTTGCGTGTATTGGCGTGCAAAAAATCCATGGCAAAGTGGATGCCCTTAAGCTCGCGGCCTTCCACTTGCAAATCACGCGGTTTGGTCGCTCCGCCGCACAAGACCACGGCGTCGTAATCTTTCACCAACATGTCGGCCGGCATATCTTTGCCCACTTCAGTTTTGGTCACAAAAACAATGCCTTCATCAGCCAGCAGGTTCACCCGGCGCTCGACCACACTTTTATCCAGCTTCATGTTGGGGATGCCATACATCAGCAATCCGCCGATGCGGTCAGCCCTTTCGAAGACGGTTACGCTGTGTCCGGCGTGGTTGAGCAGGTCGGCACAGGCCAACCCGGCCGGTCCGGAGCCAACTATCGCCACTGTCTTGCCCGTTCGTTTGAGCGGCGGTTGGGGATGTATCCAGCCTTCTTCAAAGCCTTTTTCAATGATGGCGTGTTCAATGGATTTGATCGCCACGGGCGCAGTCACCAAACCGGCTGTGCAAGAACCTTCGCACGGTGCGGGGCAAACCCGCCCGGTGAATTCGGGGAAGTTGTTGGTTTTCATTAACCGGTCAAGAGCTTGCTTCCACAATCCGCGGTAGACCAGTTCGTTCCATTCAGGGATCAGGTTGTGGATGGGACATCCCGACGCCATGCCGTTGATCATGCTGCCGGTATGACAGAAGGGCGTACCGCAATCCATGCAGCGCGCCGCTTGCCGGGTGAGCGCCTCTTCAGTGAAGGGCTGGTGAAATTCCTTCCAATGCAAAATGCGTTCCTGCGGCGGAAAATCCGTCTGGTTTTCGCGACTGTAATCCATGAATCCGGTTGGTTTTGCCATGTCTGCCTCTTAATTCCCGCTCACGCGCGTGAGTTCTTTGCTGTTGAGTTCAAACGCAGCTTTGACAGCTTCGTCTCCGCTCAAGCCAGCAGCTTTCACTTCTTCAAACGCTTTCAACATGCGTTGATAATCTTGCGGAATCACCTTCACAAACATGGGGATGAAGTGCGTCCAGTCGTTTAAGATGCGTCCAGCCAGCGGACTGCCGGTCAGGGTTTGGTGTTTTTCGATCAACGATTTAACACCATTGATCTCAAATACATCCTGCAGGGGTTCGAGATTGACCATTTCAAGGTTACAGCGCGATTTGAAAGCGCCGTCCCAATCGATCACGTAGGCAATACCGCCAGACATGCCCGCCGCGAAGTTGCGGCCAGTCTTACCCAAAATCACCACACTGCCGCCGGTCATATATTCACAGCCGTGATCGCCCACACCCTCCACCACAGCTTTGGCGCCGCTGTTGCGCACACAGAAACGCTCACCGGCCAGCCCGCTGATGAAAATTTCACCTGAAGTCGCGCCGTAAAAAGCCACGTTGCCAATAATAATGTTCTCATCTGATGCAAACGGCGACCCCTTGGGCGGATAGACGATGATCCGGCCGCCGGAGAGCCCTTTGCCGATGTAGTCGTTGGAATCGCCTTCAAGCTCCATGGTCACGCCGTGCGGAATGAAGGCGCCGAAGCTCAAGCCTGCCGAGCCCAGGCAGTGGATGTGAACCGTGTCGTCTGGCAGCCCTTCCAACCCGTAACGCCGCGTCACGGCACTGCCCACCTGCGAGCCGATCACGCGGTGCACATTGCGCACGGCGATATCCACGGCAACGTGTTCACCGCGTTCGATGGCGGGCGCACATTTTTCAAGTAATACCTTTTGATCAAGCGACTTTTGCAGGTTGTGCTGCTGTGGAGTGGTATAGCGCAGCCCAACGGATGCATCCACTTTAGGGCGGTAAAGCAAAGCCGAAAGATCTAAACCGCTGGCCTTCCAGTGGTTCACGGCTTGTTTGGCTTCAAGTTTGTCGGTGCGTCCGATCATCTCGTCAATGGTGCGGAAGCCCAGGATTGACATCCATTCGCGCATCTCCTGCGCAATAAAGGTCATGAAGTTAACCACGTAAGCCGGGTCACCTGAAAAATTCTTGCGCAATTCGGGGTTCTGGGTGGCGATGCCCGTCGGACAGGTGTCTTGATGGCAGACGCGCATCATCACGCAGCCCAGGGTCACCAAAGGCGCCGTGGCAAAGCCATATTCTTCAGCCCCAAGCAAGGCAGCCACGATCACATCCCGGCCGGTCTTGAGCTGCCCATCCGTTTCAACGGATATGCGGCTGCGCAGGTTGTTAAGCACCAGGGTTTGGTGGGTCTCCGCCAAACCGAGTTCCCACGGTAAGCCGGCATGTTTGATGCTGGTCTGCGGTGAGGCGCCCGTGCCGCCGTCGTGTCCACTAATCAAAACTACATCCGCACGTGCTTTGGCTACACCGGCGGCTACCGTGCCCACACCCACTTCAGACACCAGTTTAACGTTGATGCGCGCCTGGAGGTTGACGTTCTTCAGGTCGTTAATCAATTGCGCCAAATCTTCAATCGAGTAAATATCATGATGCGGCGGAGGCGAAATCAAACCCACCCCCGGCGTGGAATGTCTGGTCTTGGCAATTTCGGGATAAACCTTGCGGCCCGGGAGTTGGCCGCCTTCGCCGGGTTTGGCGCCCTGCGCCATCTTGATCTGCAGCTCGCGCGCGTTCACCAGGTAATAACTGGTGACACCAAAACGTGCCGAGGCCACCTGTTTGATCGCGCTGTTACGCGAATCACCGTTGGCGTCTTTCTCGTAACGGGCAGGGTCTTCACCACCCTCGCCGGTGTTGCTCTTGCCGCCGATGCGGTTCATGGCGATGGCCAACGCTTCGTGGGCTTCTTTGCTGATTGAGCCATAAGACATGGCACCGGTCTTAAAGCGTTTAACAATCGCTTCCACCGGTTCCACTTCATCCAGAGGGATGGGCGTCTCGGCTAATTTGAAATCAAGCAGGCCGCGCAAGGTGGTGAGTTGTGTGGATTGGTTATTGACCAATGCTGAATATTTTTTAAACAAATCATAATCATTATTGCGGGTGGCTTGCTGTAAATAATAAATGGATTCAGGGTTGAAGAGATGGTGCTCACCGTCTTCACGCCATTGATATTTGCCGCCGGCATCCAGGGGTTCCAAATCGCCGGGCCGCTTGGGGAATGCCTGCTCATGGCGCATGACGGCTTCACGGGCGATCACGTCAATCCCCGCGCCGCCAATGCGTGAGGGTGTGCCATTGAAGTAGCGCTCCACGAATTCCTGGTTCAAGCCGACGGCTTCATAGATTTGTGCGCCGCAGTAACTTTGGATGGTCGAAATGCCCATCTTGGAACACACTTTAATAATGCCTTTGACCACAGCTTTGCGGTACTTTTGTGAGGCCGTGCGATAATCAATGTCGGTTAAAAACCCTTGGTCGATCATTTCGCGGATGGTGTCAAATGCTAAATACGGGTTGATGGCCACAGCGCCATAACCCACCAGCGTGGCAAAATGATGCACCTCGCGCGGCTCGGCAGACTCCACTACCAGGCCGATATGAGTACGCGTCCCCTTGCCAATGAGATGATGGTGCAGTCCGGCCACCGCCAGCAGCACGGGGATGGCCGCGTGTTCGGCATCCACGCCGCGATCAGACAGGATCAGGATGTTGGCTTCGTCGTTGGCGATGATCTCGTCCGCGCGGGCAAACAACCTCTCCAAACCTGCTTCAAGCCCAGCTCCGCCCTCTGCCGGGTTGAACAAAATCGGAATGGTCATGGTGTGGAAGTGCAGCCGGTTAAGGTGTCGTAGTTTTTCAAGCTTTTCATTGGTCAGAATGGGGTTTTTAAGTTTGATCTGGCGGCAGTTTTCTGGCCTGGGTTCCAATAGATTCTGCTCCGAGCCGATCATGATCTCGGTGGCAGTGACAATCTCTTCGCGGTTGGCGTCAATCGGCGGGTTGGTCACCTGGGCAAACAATTGTTTAAAATAATCAAACAACAACACCGCTTTGTCAGAGAGTACCGCCAGCGGCGTGTCGTTGCCCATCGAGCCAATCGGTTCCACGCCGTTTTTGGCCATTGGTGCGATGATGACGCGCAAATCTTCATAAGTGTATCCAAACGCGCGTTGACGTTTGAGCACGTCCTGGCTGCGTTCGTAACCTTCTTTTTTGCGTTCCACTTCAAGGTTAACTGGGTCAGGCAGGTCTTCAAGGTTGATCAAAAATTCGTTCAGCCATTTTCGGTAGGGTCTGGCAATCGAAATGTTGTGCTTGATCTCTTCATCGCTGACAATGCGTCCTTCTTCTGTATCCACCCACAGCATACGCCCGGGTTCAAGACGGCCTTTTTTAATCACATTTTCAGCGGGCACATCCAGCACGCCCACTTCTGAAGCGAGGATCACGCGATCATCACTGGTGACATAATAACGCGAGGGTCGCAATCCGTTGCGATCCAGACAGGCGCCAATGCCAACGCCGTCGGTGAAGACCATCGAAGCAGGTCCGTCCCAGGGTTCCATCAGCGAACTGTGATACTCGTAGAAAGCCTTCTTCTCTTCGCTCATGCTCTCGTGTTTTGACCACGGCTCAGGGATCATCATCATCATGGCTTCGGGCAGCGTTCTGCCTGCCAGCACCAACAATTCAAGCACATTGTCGAAAATACCAGAGTCCGATCCATCCGCGTTGATCACGGGCAGCAGCTTTTGCAGGTCGTTGCCAAAGCGGTCAGAATGGAATTTAGTCTGCTGCGAATTCAGCCAGTTGACATTGCCGCGCAGGGTATTGATCTCGCCGTTGTGCGCCAACATGCGGTTGGGATGCGCCCGATCCCATGAGGGGAAGGTATTGGTAGAAAAGCGTGAATGCACCATCACCATGGCTGTTTCAATATCAGGGTCAGAAAGATCAGGGAAGTATGCTTCAACCTGTTTGGAGGTTAACATCCCCTTGTAGACCAGCGTTTTGTAAGACATGCTGCAAACATAAAACTGATCGCCGCCGGCCATCTCGGAGTAGCGGATGGTGTGTTCGGCGCGTTTGCGGATGACGTAGAGTTTGCGTTCAAAAGACATGCGGTCTTTGATGGTCTTGTTTCGCGCCACAAAAAGCTGTCTAATCACTGGTTGGGCGGCTCTGGCGGTGGGGCCAAGCGTGCTGTCATCCGTGGGGACGGTGCGCCAGCCCAACACATGCTGCCCTTCTTCTTCACAGATCGTTTCAACAATGCCTTCAAACTGATGCCGCAAAGCCTCATCCTGCGGAAGATACAACATCCCCACACCAAAATAGCGTTCACCCGGAAGGCTGAACCCCAACCTTGCGCTTTCACGCTGGAAGAATTTGTGCGGCACCTGGATCAGAATGCCGGCGCCGTCACCGGTATCCGTTTCTGAGCCTGTGGCGCCGCGATGGGCCAAATTATCGAGGATAGTCAGACCCTGACCAATGATGTCGTGTGAAACATTCCCCTTAATATTCACCACAAACCCTGTGCCGCAGGCGTCATGCTCAAACCGGGGATCGTAAAGCCCTTGCTTTTTGGGAGTGGTCCATTGGGGAAGATCGCGTTCATTCATCATGGTGAGTCCTTAATGGTGCATTTTTGATATGACAAAAAGACCTGCTGGCAGGCGTCAATGTTTAGAACGTTTTGGCTCTAAATTGGGCTGGATTTGCGGTGCATGCCGAACAGTGCAATAAGTCTCAGTGAAAAATAGTTCCTTCACCGTTCGTTAATAATATAATGGATTGTTTATACCACTTTTTCAAGATGAATTTTTTGTTTTTTATGGAATTTTGATATATTGGGTAAGAGTTGTATGACCCATTCAGGTAGTCTGATTTTGCGTTTTACACGCTGAAATCTTCTGCTTTTTTTATTATTAAGCCGTTATCTACTATTGTTTGGATGACGAATAGTAAATTGAATTTTCTCAAAATATAAAACCACTCGTCAAAAACCACTACAACTGATTTGCACTCGTACTGTTGCCAGTCCTTCCGTGTATCTAAATTGGCAATCGGTGTGTTTTGCGTGGTTAATGTTTTTAATCAATAAAGCCCTGACGCTTAACGCAATCAGGGCTTATCCATTGCCATCAAGAAACTAATTTGAAACCGCTACATCAATGGGCTGAGTCATTCCATTTAGAATGGACTCAAGAGACATAGTGTGCACACAGCGGCTGTGTGTGATGAAGAATTCACAGTCGCATTCCCATTTTCCATCTGTGTAGGTTACCTCGTGTGAATTATTATCACCCTTCACGGTCACAGAGAACGTATGAAATTCAAAACGATCTCTTTCTTGCGCATAACGTTTTGCTTTTTCAATTTTGCCGATCATGCTGTAATCCATGTGATGTGGTTCTCCTTTGTTTGTTAAGGAAGATGGTTAAAACAAAAGGCACGCGGAAATACCGCGTGCCTTAATGACTTACCTCAATGATCAGTGCTTCAATTACTCGCATAATAAATGCATCTCCTGTGTTGGGTATATAGTATAACTTCCTTATCTATTTGTCAATAACAAATCCTTAACATATTTAACAATTATTGTTAACAATTGAAAAAATCTGCAATCATCACTAAATTGTGCGATAATTGAAAGTTGAAATACTAATCAAGAGGAGCGGCCCCTTTTTATGTCACCAGAAAAAATTCTCATCGTGGATATTGATTCAAAATCCATAACGTTTTTACGCCAGGTTCTATCATCGGCAGGGTTCGAAGTCATCAGCGCCAACAAACCGGATCGGGCGTTGCAATTGGTGACCGAAGAAATTCCCATCCTGGTCATCACCGAAACCCGGCTGGATGGCAGCCTGGATGGGTTTGGTCTGCTTCACGATATACGCGAAATTTCCAATATCCCTTTGATCTTGTTGTCTGATCGACCCAGCACCGAGGATGAACTGCGCGCACTCGAAAATGGTGCGGATGACTACCTCGCCAAACCCTTTGATTCGCGCATCCTCATGGCACGCGTGAAATCCATCCTCCGCCGTAGCAAGAACGCCCCTGCCGCCCCTGAGATCATCCAATGCGGATCGCTCACCATCAACCAGGTTTCACGCCAGGTCAGCGTGGATGAGGTGCCAGTTTACCTCACCGAAACCGAGTACAACCTGCTGCTTGAACTCGCCAAACATCCAGATCAGGTTATGCTGCACGAACAACTACTGCGTGAAGTATGGGGACCCGAATATCGTCACGAACTCGATTATTTGCGTTCTTACGTTCACATTTTGCGCAAGAAACTTGAAAAAACGCCCTCCCAACCCGCCTTGATCGTCAGCCTTTCTGGAATTGGCTACAAGCTGGTTTCAAACCCTTCAACCAACCCCAAAGGCAAATAGCCATGGATAGCAACGGCTCTTTTAACCTCTTTGAAATGGCACAAAAGCAGTTTGACCGCTGTGCAGACTTGCTCGATCTTGAGCAGCCTGTGCGTGAGTTCCTGCGGCTGCCCATGCGTGAAACGCAGTTCAGCCTGCCCATCAAACTGGATACTGGAGAGTCTAAGGTACTGCGCGGTTTTCACGTGCAATTCAATGACAGCCGCGGTCCAGGCAAAGGCGGCGTGCGCTTTCACCCTGCTCAAACCCTCGACACCATCCGTGCCCTGGGCATGTGGATGACCTGGGAAACCGCTATCGTCAACCTGCCCCTGGGCGGCAGCGCCAGCGGTGTGGCTTGCGACCCGCACAGCCTCAGCCCCAATGAAATGGAACGCATCTGCCGCGGATTTGTGCGCAAGGTTGCCCATCAATCCGGCCCGGATTGGGACGTGCTCGGCCCCGACATTATGACCGGCCCCCAGCACATGCTGTGGATGCTGGATGAATATGAAACCATTGTCGGCCATAAAAGCCCGGGGTTCGTCACCGGCAAACCGCTGCATCATGCCGGTTCTCAAGGCCGCAAAGAAGCCCCTGGCTATGGGGTGATGATTGCCGTGCGTGAAGCACTCAAAGACATGGGCATCGCGGTTGAAAAGACCAGCGCCAGCATTCAAGGCTTTGGACTGGTGGGCATGCACGCAGCGCAGCTTTATCATCAGATGGGTGGAGTCATTAAATGCGTCGCTTGCTGGAATCAAACTGACCGCACCACCTACACCTTCCGCAAGAAGGAAGGCATTGATTTTGACCAGCTTGTATCGATTACCGATCGTTTTGGTGAAATCGATAAACTCAAAGCGCTTTCATTGGGCATTGAGTGCCTGCCCGGCGATGCCTGGCTTCAACAGGATGTAGATATTCTGGTGCCGGCCGCACTCGAAAACCAGATCCGCGCTGATAATGTCAACCTGATCAGCCCTCAAGTGAAGATCATTGCCGAGGCCGCCAACGGCCCCACCAACCCGGTGGTAGACCCCGAATTGACCAAACGCGGCATCCATATCATCCCCGATATCCTCGCCAATTCTGGCGGCGTCGTGTGCAGCTATTTTGAACAGGTGCAGAGCAATATGAACTATTTTTGGAGCAAAGACGAAGTGCTGAGCAAGCTGGATTCACTGATGACCTCGGCTTACATTGACGTCTCAACCTTTGCCAAAAAGAACAACACCACCACCAGAGATGCAGTCTATATGCTCGCTGTGGATCGCGTTGCGCGCGCCTGCCTGGATCGTGGTCTGATCTAGGCTCAGACCTCCCCTTATGATAAAGATTGCCGAACATTTTCAACTTCTATCCATGCGCCGAGTATCAGAATTGGAACGCATGGCTGTCGGCGATGGTCGTGAAGAGCTGGGCGGCAAAGCCCAGGGCTTGCTCTCGGTTCATCAAACCCTGACCGAGCTGGATCAATCCTCCTTTCCCGAGATCAAACTGGATATTCCCAAACTGACCGTGCTGGGCACCAGCATCTTTGAAGCCTTTATTCAACGTAACGATCTTGAAGGCATTGCCCATTCGGGTCTTTCTGATGCGCGCATTGCCAATGCCTTTCAACGCGCCGACATGCCCTTTGAAGTTCTTGGTAAATTGCGGGCACATTCAGATGCCTGGACGACCCCGCTGGCCGTCAGGTCTTCAGGCTTACTCGAAGACCAGACGCACCGTCCATTTGCCGGTGTCTATCTCACCAAGATGATCCCGAATAACCAACCTGACCCTGATACGCGTTTTGCAAAATTGGTCGAAGCGGTCAAATTCGTGTGGGCTTCTACCTTCTTCAAGATCGCACGGGATTATTGCCAAGCCACCGGCCTGGATATCTGCCAGGAGAAAATGGCGGTCATTTTACAGGAAGTTATTGGCCGTCGCCATCATAACCGTTTTTACCCCGAGCTTTCTGGTGTTGCCCGTTC
>Ga0351962_1058_pt3 | contig 25984 bp, 24 predicted proteins | sample TotcelT113001N13_FD_205805 | JGI IMG/M metagenome (GOLD analysis project Ga0351962, IMG submission 205805) | Enriched cells from coal bed in the Powder River Basin, Montana, United States - Total cells T11 rep3 HSBNCT.T11.300.1.N13 ...
GGGATTCTCTGAGCTTCTCAAGACTCTGAGATCTCACCAGAAGGATCTCTCATCGGTTGTTGTGGCTCTCTTCATGAGGGTTGCTATCCCAATAGAAACAGGAACCTTTTTCCATTCAAAACAGAAAACCCAAAAGAGTAGTAACGACACCTTGCTTATACCGTGACGGCAAGATTCCCGAACCTTTAGCTCACACCGTGGTTATACCCTGTGACACGAGGAACGAAAACAGGTTCAGGTGATACGGCCCTTTTGATTCGAGAGCCACAACAACCGATGAGAGATCCTTCTGGTGAGATCTCAGAGTCTTGAGAAGCTCAGAGAATCCCTGGGCGTTCATGAGGGGCGAGAGGGAAAACAGAAGCTTGTCCTTCACATTCAGGCCTGCTATCCTGCCTTCTCGGTAAAAAGTACCATGTAGGTAACATATATGTACTATCTATTTGTCGGAATCGACGTGTCGAAAGATTCCTTCACAGTGAAGCCTCCCAACCAATCCTCCGGAATAACAAGGGCTCATATGGCCCATCCAACCAAATCAGGTTTTGGGAGGCAGGGAACAGACTACAAACAGGGTTCGCACGACCCAGGTGAAATCAATTTCTCCTGCCTTTTCGCTTCTCTAATTTTACATAATTACCATAATTGAATAGTAGGAGGTGAAACACGCAACTCTACGGTCGACATATTTTCAGTGGCCGAAGAAGAACATCAAGCGGGTGATTACCCTTCCCGGTATATGTGCTGATAAGCGCTTTTAAGGCGCTGCCCTATAATGCCGGCGAGGTTTTTGTAGATAATAAGTCCCTCGGTAGGATGCCGTGTTACGGTGGCCTCAATGGTGTCTCTATTGATCCCAATGGTTTTCACTGGCGTGGCAGCCCGTGCCGTCGCCGTATATACGTAAGGTTCCACCAGTGCCGACCAACCAAATATCTCTCCCGGCCTCGCAACTGTATAGTGTACGTGTTCCTTTTCAAGGACCATAATATCCACGGTACCCTCGACAAGTTCGTATATTGTCGATGCCTCATCGTCTGTCTTGAATATAAGAGTGTCCGGCTCGAAAACCAGCTCAACGCCTCCCCGACCGATCTCTCCTATGACGCGATTGCTAACCCCTTTGAACAAATCTGATTCTTGTGTGGGCGATGCCTCCATTATTGTCATGTGTCTACCACCTCCTTTTTTTGCAGTTTACTCTCTATGATCTATAATAATGCAAGAGAGGAATATTTCAACCATGATATAAGACCTTTACATGGTAAATATCTCATAATATACTCCTCAGAATGCCTTTATCTGTCATCTCACTAAACTTTTGCAGGCTTCTATCGATAATAGATGTGTGACATTTATCACGGCTATTCTTTCATGTGAATTGTATCATTGAAGTATGCAAAGAGATTCTAACGCTGAACCACAGTATGATTCGTGCAATTTACTATCGAAATATTCGATGACTTCAGCTTTTGGCGATCTGTGGTCTGTAGAACGTTTTAAGGTTTACAGACCTTATTTTAATGAACAGGAGGCTTCTTATGAAAACGAGTAGTGTAGTGGGAAAACTTTTTCTGGCAGTCGTTTTGGTTATGGGTATTTACATTGGTACGGCAGGTGCTGCTCCTGCAGATTTTGCTGTTTGGAATGGCTCAGAGTGGCAGATCACCATTACGGACAAAGGATACGGATTTAACGATCCGGGTGCGGCACCCCATGGAAAGGTACGGGGGACGACCAAGGTTTGGGGGGTGATGAACATTGAAATAGCTGCCGAAGTTCCCACGGGACTCATCACTGTGACACTTTACGAGGCAAAGCACGGTGATTGTGTTGCTATCGGTGATCTGGTGCTGAACTACCTGGCAGGAGACTCCACCGGTTTTGTAGCGGAAAGTGATCCTGTTGCAAGCTACGCCCTCATTAAGGGTATCTTCTACTTCTCGGGCAAGTTGGACGTCGATGTCCTCCACAAGGGCAAGGTGGCAACACTGGGAGCTTACCAGACTTCTGATATTGATTCAGATCCTTTCGAGGCCTTCGGGATCAACCTGAAGGGCACAACCAAAGCCCTGCAGTGCACAGTTCTTCCACCAACGTAATTTATGCTATCGTAGCGAATTCGAGATTCAAAGGCAGAGCCAGAAATGGCTCTGCCTTTTTTATATATACCTCAAGGGGTAAGTGTTATTTTCAGTTCTCACCATCCTCGCAATAGTTGGGCAGGTGGAAGAACATATCTTTGTGAATAAGCTCGAATAATTTATTAGGCCACTCTTGATTAACATTCTTCAAAGTTCTTAATAGCAAGCAATTCTGATCAAAAAATGTGAGAGAATTAGCAGGAAGTACGGGAGTTAGGTCTCTGTGACCTCTTTTTTGCTTATCATCCCATCGATCACTTGACATGCCATTTCTTCAACAGTGCCTGGCGTGATGGGTTTCCAGATTTTACGGACCTCTGCTGCGGCATCAATGAGATGCCCGCATTTACTTTTGTAGTGAGTACCGTGCTTGGTAAATACCCGGTTGGAAAGGCCTAATCCCCATTTTTCGACAATACAGTCTAAACCCTCATACCCGGCTCTTCTCACATATCCCTGCGCCGTGAGAAACCGATTGCTGCCCTCGGGTGGGTAAATATTTACTTCAATCTCAACTCTATCTTTGTGAAACACGATCGTTTTCATATCCAGATAGATCTCCGCATCATCCCGGTCTTTACCTAAAAATGTACGTTCAGTGTCAGCCATCTGCTTTTCGGGCTCCATCTTTTCCGGTGCTTTTTGGGTCGGTTTAGGAATTTGCCTTTGGTCCACACTACGGAGGCCCATCAATTCCCGGTAGGCCTCTTCGATTTTGTCCCGCCCCTCCATTGCTTTCTGCTTGTAATAATCCGGGACACGATCAGGGTTCCAGTATTCCTTTAACGTCTTGTATGCACTCATTATTTCTTCAGGGGATGCGTCCGGTTTCAATCCAAGGGTATCAAAATAATCCTTCTGATCTTTCATAATTCCCTTTGGGTCTTTCTTGCGTTTGATTGTAATCTTGATGTTTCGGCAAGTCAATACCTGTACAAATCAGATTCTTCTGCTATACTTGTTTTATTGCACCTGAAAAAAACGATTGGGGGGAGATATAAATGTTGCTCCGTGTGCACTATGAGGACGGCAGCCATGGTGAAGTTGATGCCCGGACACTCGACAGGTTGCTTTTCGGCAAGACCCGCAGGCAGTTCTATCGCCCATCAGAAGTACGGTGGGTTAATGTCTACCGTGATCCTATCAGGGGTCTGGGTGGAGACTATGGCGGACCCGACAGACGACAGCCTCCTACGATTTAAACAGCATAAAAGTGTTTTCATGAATTCACAGCCTACTAGCACCGTCCATTGGTAATCGAGGAGACCCATAAACAAGGAGCGTGGAAAAAAAGCGTTGCGTAGGCAAACCCCTTCGCCCCTCCCTTGCCATGAAATCACCCACGATTCTCTGTGCAGTGGGCGAGGCAGATGAAGTAGTCCACAATCCCCCTTGACAAGCGTCCCAAACTTTGTTTAATGTTGTCTTGAGATCGGTTTGGCCAACGAAAATCGAGATAACCATCATCAGGTGAACCAAGGGAGGAATCCATGAAAACATATCGATCAATGAAAACAGTATTAGGAATTGTAAGTACGGCAGTGGTTTTATCATTTCTGAGCGTGGTAGCCTTTGGAGTGGAACTCCCCGAGCAGGCGTTGAGCCATGCCAATCCTCGCGTTCAAGAGGTCATGGCAGTCCAGGAAGCGGCGACACCAGATTTGATGGCTATGCCGGATGTGCTGGGAACTGCTGTGGGACAGAACAATCACGGTGAACTAACAATACTGGTGTTCGTGAATCTGGAAGGAAAAAATCCGGCAGCAAGTGCCAGAAACATACCGAAAAGTCTGGGGGGCAAGGGCATAACCGTCAAATTCACGGAGCCATTCCGTGCCCTGGTCAAACCTCCGAAAGTTCCCGCGGTATCTCACACTGCAAAGCAGACGACTCCGATTCAACTGGGAACATCTGGTGGCTGGGGACACGATCTTGCCAATGGTTACTGTTGCGGAGGCACACTCGGTTCGCTTATCCAGATCGGTAACGACAAATATATCTTGAGCAACTATCATGTTTTCGAGTCGGATATCGTCTCCGGTGGGAATAGTCGGGTTGCTGCAAACGGAGATCCCGTTATTCAGCCAGGACTGATTGACGTAAACTGCAATGCGGACAATGCTCAGGAGGTTGCGACGCTAGTCAAAAAAGGGTCGTTACCAGACAATAATGTAGATGCTTCCATAGCGCAGGTCGTTTCAGGGGCGGTGGATCCCGCTGGTTCTATCCTGGAGATCGGGACGATTTCATCAAATACTGTTGCTGCAAGCCTGAATCAAGCTGTTAAGAAAAGCGGCCGGACAACCAGGCTTACCCGCAGCAAAGTGTCGGGTCTGAACGCTTCGGTATCAGTTGCTTATGACAATGAATGTGCCGGTGGTGCAGCCTTTAGCAAGTTGTACACAGGCCAGATCATAATCGCCAACAGAGCCAGCAAGTTCCTCGCAGGGGGTGACTCGGGCTCCCTGATGGTGGAGGATGTGGCTATCAATCCCAGAGCAGTGGGCCTTCTGTTTGCGGGAAGTAGTTCTCTCGCTGTGGCAAATCCTATTAATGAAGTTCTGGACTTTTTGGGTGCCACTATGGTGGGTAACTAGAAGCATTTGAGTTTGGCGCAGATGAATGTGGGGCAGATGCTCAAGACAGGGATCTGCCCCGTTTTGACGCTTATTATGCTTTTGGTAGCGTGTTCCACCTCCACACAGGGGCAGATCAGCCAGGTGAAACAACAGGAATCGATGACGCGAAAGGATATCAACGCTGTCCTTAAGGACCATGATAAGGAGTTGCTTGCTATACCGGGTGTAGTCGGTGTTTATGTAGGCCTGCTCCCCGATGACATAACGCCCTGCTTGAAGGTCATGGTGGTTGAGGAAACTGAAGATGTCCGGGAGAGGATTCCGAATTCTATCGACGGGTATCCAGTGCTCATTGAGGAATCCGGGGTCATTCGCCCACTGAAAGGTCGCACTCCAAACAGCGGTTAATCTTTTTTAAACCGTAATCCACGGCATTTTATTTAGTTTCGTATATCCGATGTTGGTGCAAGCAAAAGATCGATCACTCCTTCACTAAATCAAATAACACCTTACTCACGAATACCAGATTACAACCGGTAACACCTGCCTGACAGCCAGATCGGTAGCATCTCTCGCATCGGTTGATCTCGTGATACTTGTCACGGACAGGACATGTTAGATCACCTAAGCTAATACAAGAGCCGAGGAGGAACACGAGCAATCCTGCCTCGCCTTAATAGAGGCTAAAGGGACGGACTTTTCCTATGGAACTGCCATTCAAAAATAATCTTAACACCACGCACCCAGTTGCCTCAGGGGAGATCTGTCCCACGGACTCAGATGAGTACGAAAAAAAGATAGAATCTATGGCAGAGGACCTGGTAGGCCGCATGACAAGACTCCATAAACGTCTTGGTGCACTTCGCGTATCTGGTGTGTCCCAGAAGGAAAAGGCAAAGATACAAACATGGGCAGGCAAGGAAGACGAGGAACTGCATCGGCTCAAGGAAACGATCTGTAAACGGAAGCACTCCTATATCAAGACCATCCCGACACATCATCTGACCCGCCTGGCCAACCACCACCCGGTATGGAAGACGCACTATGATGTGTATATGGATCAAATCGAGAAAACGATCCTTACCCGTGAAGACGAACATGCATATGTTCAGTGCACCCTCAAACCGCACGTGCTGAACTCCATCAAGATCTTTTACCATGCCGGTGAGGGCAATTTCCTGTGTATCAATTCAGACAGGGGACTACGGTATGAGGATGGACTGCCAGACGCAAAAGCTGGAATCAGGTGGGCACTGATCAACGACGTCTTCTCTCCATTGCGGAGAAATCTGTTCCGCATGGTTGAACGGATCCGTGCCCAGTGGGTATTCACGGATGAAAAGTGGGGCCTCAACGACCATATCCTCTGGCTCAAATTCGACGGACGAGAGGTAAATGATAATTCTATCACGCCAGCATTTTAGGTTTTTCTGGCATAATCCGCACAGGATCATCCGCCTTCAATCTACCACTTCTTTTTCTCTGTTTCCTTTGGTTGTGATTTGCAGACAAGTTTATACAGGGAATCCATTTTTGATCCAGGATTGATGGAGTACCAATGGCTCCGTTTTTTTGGATGCGGCGTAAGAATGAAGAGTCTTACCTGCCTTATCGTAGTAGCTACGCTCATAAACATCAAATTCACTTTTCCTGCAGTTTATTTCAAACCGCTCCAATGTATAACTTAGTTCATTGAGGCTCTCGATCGGTAATTTTGCTTTGGTTCGTTGTGCTATTTCCTGTTTTATTCCCTCTTTTGAATAGATTCCTTTACCCCATATACCAACAATATTCTGCGATTGAAAACTTATTGACTCACGGTCATAGAGCCATTCATTGCCGTGGTTATCCAAAAAGTAGTGTACCCAATCCGCCCCGTCTACTTCAGTACAAAACAGACATATTCCACAGAGAATGAGGATTACGGAAGATGTTTTCATGTATGCCCCGCTTGACCCAAGTATCTTCCTTGTATCACCATGCTCAAAGGTTGTCAATCAGTTTAAAGGTTTCGCGCTACTTTCCTTCCTCTCCATATCTTTAAGCTATAGAATACTATTGCCGAGTATTCTATAGAATCCCTCCTTTCCTCCGGGTAAATGAACCACTATTGTTACCCCTGGTAAACGGCACGCCCGGGGGTTCCTCGTTCTGATTGTATCACGTATTCACAAGTAGGAATTCTTATGGTATAATAGGGTGTTTCAACATAATTCACGAGGGGTAAGCGTGAAACGTATTCGTCAAGCGTGGGGCAGGATTGAACGCCCACTCTTGCTTTTATTAGTGTTTGTCTTTTTATTCGCAGCATGGGCGGGAATGTACAAATTTACCAAGGTTGTCTTGGACCTCGTCAGGTAGCAGAATCAATAATTCCATTCTCTGTACCGCGATCCTAACCCTGCACATATCCGCTTCATTTAAGGTTTCTGCCTCAAGACCGATTATTTCTTACAGATTTAGATTTGTCCACGGGCCTTGAGGCACTGCTGATCCTACCGTAGCTTACCCCTCAGTACGTCAGCATCCTTGGGGCCTGCTCCTTACTAATCGTTACTCGTGGAGGTAAAAAAGCTTTGACCCCCGACGAAGAGCGCACAGCATTCGAGTCCATTATGCGGGACTTTGAAACCCATTATAGCAACGGCCCCGAAATGTTCGCTTCGAGATACAATTTTGACAAATTCCTGGACACGGAAATACGATTCCATGCAAAACTGTTAAAGATTGATTTTGAAAAAGCCAAGGCAGCCGTTATCTCGTGGGTTGAGCAAAACCATGCGATGGAATATTTTTCGTTAACGTGAAGTCTCTATAAACCTCACTGAGAATCTATCCCTTTGTATTTCCAGGGGAATAGACAAGTCTGCAATGTTCAAAATTGCTTCCTAAAATGAGTAGCCATAAAGTTTTTGTTGAGACACGTCGCTTCAAGTGGTAATTCTCTAAAGAGACATATCTTATTTAAAGGACAACCCACTGCCCATCATTGATCCCGGCACATTATAAAGTGAAGCGAGTTTACTTACCACAACACAGAATGGCAAGCTATTCGTTACTGCATTTCAAAGTATATGTTTACGATTCCCGCAATATCTGATTCTGGATTTACAGCAGACACAAATTGGGTTTAATATAGTGTCAGGGTAGATAGATGTTTAGAAAAATGAGATTTCGTGCCGGGCAGTATGCGCTCATAATGGTGTTGATGTTGGTGGTGGGTGGTGGATGTACCCATGACTTCACCCGCTTCGTTGCTGGTTCTAATCCTCCTCCCCTTGTCCCTGAATTGGACTATAATGTTATTAATCTTGATAACATCCAACAATGGAGTAGTCGGGAGGATATAAGAGCCATCCTTGGAGAACCGTCATTTGTGCATGATTTTCATGGTGATGGGAGGCTTCTGTGGACCTCATGGTGGTACCCGATCAGGTCAATCGGTGCCGTTCCCCTTCCTGCCGGTGCCAAAGCCCAGAGAAGCATAATCCCCGCTGCAGCATTGAAAATCTGGTTAAACTCATCAGGGCAAGTTGATCAGTGGGGTTTTTTCAATCCCATCACAAACTCCCGTCTTGAGATTCGCGAAAGCATTAAGGAAGCCGATTCCCGCTTCAGGACCATGTGTAAGCCGCCCAAGAGGATTGAGCTTTCCGACCTACTGAGGCGTGGCAGGCCAAAAGAGGACGTTGTGAAAGGTATGCGCTGGTTTGATGGATTAATAGTCGCTAGGGATTGGGAGGACAGCCAAGTACGCCTTTCAAGAAAGGGGGAGCAGGAAATTCTTGTCTACTATGCAGATCACCCGAGCCCTCTTTTTGTTCCATCTAATTATCTGGTCGTAACCTTCTATACTTCAGGGCATGGCACACGCATGCACTATGAGGGTTGGGGGGGGTGCAAGTGAATGCGAAATGCTCAATCATGGCTGCAGCAGATCACCCCTAGATCAAGCTCCCGAAGATCTGCACGTTATTCCCTATTGCAAGTGGTAATGACCTGCAGTTCATCCAAGTCAAATCATTTAGTAGTAGGTGCAAAGTGTTGTTTTTATCGTTGGAATCATTCAGGATATTTTACTTATAGTAATTCGTTTTGTTGCTTCCTGTAAGCCTCACTTTTGCCATCTGACCAAAGGAATCATATTTCAGGCGGTAATACGTTTGTAGCCTGGTTCATTTGTTTTTGAACGCCATCTTTTCTTCAGTTTCAGGCCCAAAAAAATAATAAAAATACCCCTTGCAAAACTGAAAGGTTGACATTATACAGTTTCTATGGCTTAGACACCTTGCCTGTGCTTGGTAGTTTAATGCATCGTTGGAGCTGAACAGGTTTATTGCTCAGAAAATAGGACACTTACCGGTAATAGTTTAAGGAGGGTGCGACAATGAAAAAGGAGTGGGTTGGAGCATCAATGATCATTGTCAGCCTGGCAATAGGCATTCCAATGTATGTCATGAGCCAGGCAAATCCCCATGCGGATCTCACCTACGCAGGGCCAGCAATGTGTCTCCAATGTCATGATGCTGAGGCACGCGATATTCATGCCTCGGATCACTACCAGTGGCAGGGACACGCTCAATACATAACAAATGGTCCCAGTGTCCAGGGTAAACTTCATACTGCATTCAACAGTTACTGAATAAACATTCTCGGCAACTGGTCCAGTTGCGGGAACTGCCATGCAGGCCTTGGTGCCATGCCTGAACCAACAGCTTCAAAAACCCAACTTGAGAACATTGATTGCCTTATCTGTCACCAGGTACAGTACAAAAGGGTAAAGTCAGGAGGCGTTTTTATCCCCGATACGGCAAACATGGCTATCACCATGGATCAGGCTGTCCAGACGGTACACCAGCCTGTCAGGGCAAACTGCCTGCAGTGCCATGCCACACCGGGCGGCGGTGATGCCTACAAGCGGGGGGACCTTACATTGGCCCACGGAAAAACCACCGACACAATATTCGACAGTCATATGGCGACAGCTGGCCTGAATCTCCAGTGCCAGGACTGTCACAAGGTCTCAAACCACAGGATTGCGGGGAGGGGATCCGACATTGCTCAAACTGACTATGATTTCCCCATGGGCTGCTCGACGACTGAATGCCATGCCGCGAAAGGATCTCCTGGCGGGCACACAACTCAGGCGGTAAACCGACATGTAAACAGGGTCGCATGTCAAACCTGCCATATAAGCACATATGGAAAAAATGCCAGCGATACAATTGCATCAGAGGCAACAGAAGTCCATCGGGATTGGACAGATCCACACTTTAACACAACTACAAGTCAATACCATCCGAGGAGCGACTTATTAAACAATCTAATTCCAGTATATAAATTCTGGAATAAATACAGCACCAATTACCTTCTTTACGACGTTACAGCCCCCAACCCGATCACCGGAAATTACACAACTTCGAAACCGGTCGGTTCGATCAACGATCTTACAACAGCCAGCAAGCTCTACCCCTTCAAGTTTAAAACTGCATTCCAGCCCATTGCCACGCGTCTCAACGTTCTCATTGCTATTGACACCAGTGTCTATTGGACCGGAAATTTTGCAACCCCAGCGGAAAGAGTTGCAGCGGCTGTAGCTGCCGGACTTACAAACATGGGGTTCAGCAAGAGCGAACCATATGCCTTCGTCAACACGGAAACAAACCAGTTGATTACCCACGGAGTCCCACCAGCGTCACAGACTCTTTCCTGTAATGATTGTCATGGCAGCACAAACCAGATGAACCTTCGAGACATTGGATACCAGCTCAAAAACTCTACGCAAATTGTTTGTACCCAGTGCCATGGCGTTAAAAACAAACAAATGACGTTTGAGGAACTCCATAAGAAACATGTCCAGGACAAGAAAGAGGGCTGTTCGTGGTGTCACAATTTTTCCCGTCCTGAAAGGGGACTGAATGAGAATTACCAAACCCATATGCTTACCGTTACCAAGCCGGGCACCGGAGTCGGTACCGTTACAAGTGCAGACGGGGGAATAAACTGCGGCACTGATTGCACTGAAACTTATGGCCATGGAACCAAAGTTACCCTCACTACAGAACCTGTCCAGGGGTCTTTTTTTGCAGGATGGTCGGGTGGTGGCTGCTCGGGAACAGGGACCTGCGAAGTTACCTTAAATGGCGCTATTACGGTGACGGCTACATTCACTCTTGCCGGCTCACCTCCAGAGCTAACTCCTATCGAGGGCACAATCGGTACACAGCTCACCATTACCGGCTCCGACTTCGGCACCATGAGAGGGAAAGTCCTTATAGGAGGCGTTGCCGTATATATAGCAAGGGGCGATTGGACTGATAATAGGATTATCGGCACAATTAAAAGGCCACCCCTCCCAATAGAGGAGCCTCATCCAGTAGCTGTTGTGGTGAATAGGGTATCCATCCCCCTTGATAGTACGTTTACCCTTAGGAACCTTGTAGTGGATAACCTCTTAGATAGCAGCGGCAGGTTTCCGGATGAGATTACCGTAACCGGGATGTTCTTCGGTGTAAGGAAGGGCAGGGCGTACCTTGAGCACCCGGTGAGCGGAAGAAAGAAGTACCTCAGGGTCACCTACTGGAACATGATTCCGTCGACCGGAGTGAGCGAGCTTAGATTTCGTGTTCCCAAACCATCAAGACTTTTCCCTGCCGATGCCTATCCATTGAAGGTTGCCAACAAAGTAGGGATAGCAACGGCGAGTACAAACTTCACGTTAGAACCTTTACCGTAGTATAAAAGCAGGGGGCTGGGGATTTCACCCCAGCCTCTTATTCGCTCTCCCAACATTTACTGCATGTTGTATATGGCAATCTTCAGCAATACTGAACAAGACGGCTGTTTGTAGATACCGTTCTCTCTGTCAAGCACAATATGGTGCATAGTTCGGATCAAATGGCCTCCCTGATTTCAGAAGACCGAAGATGAGATGTACCAGTTTCCGCATGATAGCGCACACAATGACTTTGCCGTTTTTTTCCTTTACCTTCAAACGATGGTAGAAGGCTTGAATGACCGGATTACACTGGATTGATACCAGTGCTGGCATAAAAAGGGCCTTCCGTAGACGGGCATTCCCTATCTTCGATAATCTGGGTTTACCCTTGATGGAACTGCCCGAAGTAAACTCCCTCGGGGCAAGCCCTATGAAGGCAACAACCTTTTGTACCCGGTCACACCTCGCAAACACAGGGAGCTCCGCAAGGATAGCCGCAATCGTTGCTTCACCGATCCCCGGAATTCACTTAAGAAGGTCCCTTTTTGTTTTCATTTCCGGGTCGTCTTTTATGTGTGCAGCAATCTGTTCCTTAATACTCTTAATCTCCTTATCCAGGTAAGCGATATGGTTCCTAAGTGAGGCTCTGATGCCCTCATGAGAAACATCGATGCGGTTCATCTCTTGGGTCCTCATGCTGATTAATGTATCTATCCTTCGTACCAGCGCCTGCAGTTGTCTTATATCGGGTGGCGCTGGTATCCAGAGTTCGGGATGCATGGCAAGACAGAACCGGGCAATAAGGCCAGCATCAACTTTAACGTTCTTGGTCCGCATAAGCTCGCTTTGGGCAAAACCTTTAATCCGTGCAGGATTGACGATACTCACAGTATGTCCGGCATCATGCATAGAGGTGGCCAGCTCATCTCCATAGGTGCTTGATGCCTCAAGGCAGACATGGACATGGTCAACGTTCTGTTTGTGAAGCCAGCAAACAAGCATTTTAAACCCCTCCTGATTGTTGGTGAAGACCTTGTGTTTCAGTTTTCCGTTGATGAGGAGTGCCACATCAAACTTCTTTTTCGCAATATCGACACCAAGTATGTATTCTGACATACGATTCCTCCTAAAGACAATAATGACCGATACGCGCCTTGCTCGAATCAACCTTGTACATACAAACTCTTCCTTCCATGAGGAGGTTTCCGATACCGTACGAGTTACAGAGCAAAGCATTGAGGAGGGGATCTAATCTACGAACCATGCTCAAGGGCATGAGGTGAAATACAGATTCACCCTCCCCATTGTATCTTAGTGTTCTAATCTTATCAAAAACTACCATGCCATCAATATACAAGGTGAACGCCGTAATTTTACCACTGAGTAATTTTGCAAAAATTAGCTCGGGCGAACTTGCTCATGTTCTTCCTGCTATACGTAACAAAACTCATTGACCAATAAATCATCACAGGTCATTCTGTAACCTGCTTTGTCTTGGAAAAGAAAAGGAGGAAAACAATGACCCAGACAAACGTACTTGGCACTGAAAGAAACACTAGCGATCAGGAAGGAACACAGCACAACCACCCTGCACAAACGCATCTCAACCGTATCCTCGAACGGCTCTCTCCTCTGGACATCCCTGCAATGGAGAACGTCGAGGCCTACCTGCGTCATAAGGTCCGGTTACACCACAAGTCCCAGACGATGAACAGCTCCTTCACCTCGATTGTTCTTTTCCTGGATTTCTACGGGAAGTCCGGCAAGAGGGACCTCGCGGAGATCACACGTTCCGATCTCGAAGCCTTCATCGAGCACGAACAGGACCGGGGCATGCACATCTCAACGGTAAAGACAAGACTCGCCTGCATCGTTGCCTTCCTCCACTACCTCATAGAACAGGATCGCATCCCCAACACCGCTGTCAGGAAGCGCATCAGGGTAAAACTCCCCGAGACGCTCCCCCGGGCCATGAACCCCCAGGATGTGAAGAAGCTTTTGTCCATCATCGACCACACCCGGGACCGTGCCCTCTTCCTTCTTTTGTTACGAACAGGTATACGGATCGGTGAAGCACTGGCCCTTACAATGAACGATGTCGATCTGAACGACCGGAAAGTCCATGTCTTCCAGGGAGAGAAGAACGACATGGGGAGGGTGGTTTACATGAGCAATGACGCGGTCTTCTGTTTAAAGCGCTGGTTTCGATGGAGGGACCCGGAGAAGGTACTTGTTTTTTATGGCAAGGGTGATGCGCCCCTCTCCTATAGCACCGCCCGGATACACTTTACGAAGTATTTGGAAGAGGCAGGGATTACCGGAAAGGGCTATACCGTCCACTGTTTACGGCATACCTTCGCGTCAGAGCTCTTGAACGCCGGCATGCGCTTGGAGGTCCTCCAACAGCTCATGGGCCACCAGGACATCGACATGACCCGACGCTATGCACGGTTAACGGATAGAACCCGGGAAGAGGAGTATCACCGGGCCATGGCGACAATCGAACAAGGAGACATCCATGGAGCGTATTGACCGGTACCGCAGATACCTCAAAAGAAGGAACTTCTCCTCCCATACCGTGAAGAGCTATTTGAACATCCTTGACCAGTTTATGTCCTGGCTCACCGCATCTCTTCATGATACAACCCGGAAGGAGATAGACGATTATGTGGATCACCTCATGGGAAGAAAGCTCTCCCCCAAGACCATTACCTGCCACCTCCAGACAATCCGGCTCTTCTTCGCCTACCTCATCGATGACGAGGGGATGCTTATACCCAATCCCATAACCAAGGTATCGATCCGTCTGCCCAAACCGCTGCCCCGCCATGTACAGGACGACCAGGTGAGGAAGTTCCTTGCCATCATTTCCGATCCCAGAGACCGGGCCATGGTTCTGCTCATGCTCAGATGCGGGCTCCGGGTGGAGGAAGTATCACGCCTCACCCTGGACGCCGTTGAGCTCTCCCGGAACAGGCTCTTCGTAGCATATGGCAAGGGCAAAAAAGACCGGGTCGTCTACTTAAGTAACGATGCCAGGTCTGCCTTGGAGGCCTACCTGAAGGTACGGTCATCGAAGGCGAGACGAATCTTCCTCGTGCAGAAGGGACCTTTAACTGGAACACCCTTATCAGTGAGGGGTATCCAGAAGAGGATCGAGTACTATGCCCGGGAGAGCAGGATAAAGGTATCATGTCATAGCTTACGCCACACCATGGCAACCCAGCTCTTAAATGCTGACGCTGATCTCTCCACGATCCAGGATCTTTTAGGACATACCCACATCACCACAACGCAGCGGTACTGCAGGGTATCAAACGTGAAGGTGCAAAGGAACTACTACCATGCGATTGAACTGGTTATGCAGCGAGGGCAAGCCAAAAACAGCCTATACTGGGAAGAATCATCTTGACAGGAAGATGTGACTGATGGAACATAGAAGACACATACACACAAGAGAGAAAAATGAACATGAGGAAAATACGACGTAACTAACCAATAAAACGAGACAAAAGCAGGATATGTTACGTATAGCTTCCTGAAATGTCGTTTTTGTTATATCCTTCCGATATGCAACATTACTACTGGCATTCAGTAATTCTTTAGGAAATCAATCACAACGCTTTCCTTTTCGCCCTAGAAGCGCTCTATATACGATGGTGATTTTCACGCAGGATGAATAGACTCCGAATCCCTGTAGCAAAAAAGACGACAGACTTCTTGATTAGAAACACTACAAAATAATTGTTGGTCGTGTGACAGACAAGAAGACATGTCTGGTATATTATACTGAAGGTCCCCCCCCTTGGGAGGTAGGGAGCAACGAAAAGAAAACGTATTACCTTCTCATTCGAAGCGCCGAAAGCAAAGAGTGTTCAGCTTGCCGGGAGTTTTAATGATTGGAATACGCATTCAGATCCACTCAGCCAGAGTAATGCGGGAAGGGTAAAGGGTACATGGAAAAGGTCCTTCTACCTGGAACCAGGTGTATAAGAATACCACTTAATTGTAGATGGTGTGTGGTCTGATGATCCAGACGCTACAGAACTGTGGACAGATGAGTTCAGCAGCTTCAACTGTGTTGTTTGGGTATGAGGTATAAAATAATTGTGGAGGCATAAGATGATGGAGAGCTTTCAAAACCAACACCAGATCAAGAGTCTCCCCGTGTTTAGCATCTATCGGAATCTTAGATTACAGGTGCCGATATCTGCATTCCAATCAGAAAAACTCTCCCTTCCGATGAAGGGCTTATAAAAAACGATCTAAAACCCCGCATGCTCTATTAAATATAGAATCGCAACGATAATGATAGCCATTGGAATGATCACTACCCAATTGTTAACTCTGAAAATCAGAGGTAGTGTATTGTTGCCAAAATAACCTTTTTTCAAAATACCTTCTTTTAACCCCGGATAGATGGTAGCAAATAGCCATGAACCAAATATTATTCCGACTAGCCCTGCTGTTACGGCGTCCAGATATCCATTTCCAATTGCTCCGGCAATAGTTCCTGGGCAATAACCAAGTAAAGCAAAACCCACACCGAAGATTAATCCTCCTATAGCGTTCTTGCCCCACGAACCTGCTTTAGGGCGTAAGCTAATCCAGCCAAGTTCTTGCATAATATAAAGACCAATCATGCCAGTGACGACCGCAGAGAGCATTATTTTTACAACGGTAAAATCAGTGAGTAATAGCTGATTGATAATAACGTCATACTTGGTAACTCCCCCTTTCTGCAGGAGAAAACCGAAAATCATGCCGAATAATAGGCCCCAAAATAATTTCATCTTTTTGGTTTTCATCTGAATTCTACCTTTTTACAATATTATATTGAAAAGCAACTGCGCCATCAAAATGCCACCGATAAAAAAGCAGATGGCTGATATCCAGCTTGAAACTGCCAACTGCATCGTGCCACTAATGCCATGACCACTCGTACAACCATCTGCCCACCGTGATCCGAACCCTAGTAGAATCCCACCAGCAAATCCTGCTGCTAAACGTAATACCATGTTATCTCCAAAAGTGAGACTCCAAACAGAAGGAATCCATTGTAAACGAAAATCGCTAGATAGTAGTGAAGAAATTAAAGCCCCAATAACCACACCGATAACGAGCATCATTTGCCAGTCGATTTCGGGTTTTACTTCTTGATAGTATAGTTTTTTCTCAACTTTTTTCCCTCTAAACAACTTTTCAATCATACCCGCAATCCGGGAAAATGAGGTTGAACACCCGATGGGCTCATTCGAAATGAGCCATGTAATCCAGCTCAAAACACCAATGCCTGCCCCAACTATATAGGGAGACCATTGTGCTTGCGTTAACCAGTTCATGGCGTTATCCTCCTATTAGTATTCAAATTTAGTATTCACAGAGAAATATTCGTCAACCTCGGACCGTGCGTATTAATACATACGTTACACTGCTTTACATGCCCAGCTGCGCTATATCCGGTCATGCCACCAGCGACATTATAAACCTCTTTGAAACCATGTTGTTTTAATATACTGGCAGCTAAACTGGAACGATTCCCGGTGCTGCAAATAAGATAAACTGGTTTATCTTGATGCAATTCCTTATAACGGAAACGTAGTTCAGGCGCCGGGATATTAATCGCTCCTTTTATATGGGTGTCAGAGAACTCCAAAGGCATACGAACATCCACTAACAATAACGGGTAAGCACTGTTGCTAATACGTTTGTAAAGGTTTTCAGTCGATATCAAATGAACATGATCGATCTGGTATCCATCATTCGCCCAAGCAACCATGCCACCATTAAGGTAACCCGTAACCCTATCCACTCCTACCCGGTGTGCCCAAAGTCTAGCAGTAACAGCTTCCTGGAAGCTATCGGCCACTAATAATATGTCCCGATCTGCGGGCATTACCCAGCCAGTAAAAGTCGGGAAATTCCCTTTAAGATCGAGATGCCATGATTCAGAGATATGAAATCCGGCAAAAGCCGCGTAATTACGTACGTCCAACACTAAACTTCCCGGATCCTGCATCCTGTTAAAAAAATCAATAGGTCTCAATTCCTCGAGAGCTGGCAATTGTGATACAAGCGCCGGTCCCCTTCGATTGATATCACTGCAACGACTAAAGTGATCAGGCGCCGGAGGCATATTCGAAGTAAGAGTGCGTACAAATTCCTTTTTCTCTTTTATTTGTAGACTTGAATTATGACGACGTTCGTAACCTATGGTAGAAGTCCATTTTGCTCCCATTGAGCGTCCGCACAGAGACCCTGCACCATGAGCAGGGTAAACTTCACAATAATCTGGGAATTTGAGCAGTTTATCATGCAGGCTATCGAACAATTTACCCGCTAATTCACTGGCGATATCCGGGAACAAGTCCGGTCTGCCTACATCACCCACGAAAAGCACGTCTCCTACAAAAGCACCGATCGGGGATTCACCTCTTGACCTGTCAGTTACCACGTATACGACGTGTTCCGGAGTATGGCCGGGTGTTTCCAGCACATCCAGTCGCATATCCTCAATATTGATAGTATCACCTTCTGACACCGGTATATGCTCAAATTTACAATTACCTGACTTGGGTGCATAGATTTTAGCCCCGGTTTTGGCGGCTAAATCCATATGTCCGGAGATAAAATCAGCGTGCAGGTGTGTTTCGAGGATATGAGTAATGGTGACTCCAAGATCACGTGCCTCATTGATGTAGTGATCTATATCACGTCTGGGATCAATTACGGCGCAGGTTTGTTTACCAGCTAAGATATAAGAGCTGTGCGCAATTTTTTCTAGAAAATAGTGTTTTAACAGCATAGCGTCTCCTTTAATTCTTAGATTTATTAGTTCCCTATTTATTTTATGTTGACTAATTTCTCCAATAAAACCTAATTTATATATAAAAGAAATAAAAAATAGTCACAACGACTAGCAAAAAAACAATCGTTAATCCACTGCCTGCTCTCAGGTAATCAATATTTCTGTATCCACCAGGTGTTTTCAATAAAGCATTAACCTGATGTGTAGGTAAAATGAACGAATTAGCAGTCGAGACAGCTACCAGAAGTGCCAAAGGGCGGGGATCCATATCTACTGTATTAGCAATACTGATAACCATCGGGAAAAGAATTACGGCTGCGCCTACGTTAGACATGAAAACCGAAAAAAGCGTGGTTATTCCTGAAATTGCCAAGAGCAATAGAAAGGTATGGCTTCCTTGGACTAGAGACATGATATTTTCTGCCAAATAAGCCGCGGCACCAGTTTTTTGCATAGCCAAACCAAGTGGAATTAGCCCAGCCAAGAAAAACACTACCTTCCAATCAACTGCTTGATAAGCTTCATCAATGCATATTACGCCTGTTAATATCATGATTAGAGCTCCGGACATAAATGATATCGGGATTGAAAATCCCGTTACGGATAGGCCAACAGCCAAAGCGAAACACAATAGAGCAACCCATGCTTTGGAGCTATCTTTTTCGTTAGCCTCTACTGGTGTGATAACTACGAAATCAAAGCCTTTCTTCATGTCTGCAATTCTGTCCCAAAGTCCGTGAACAATTAATATATCTCCTGGAGTAATTTCAATATCAGAAAAATCTCCCCGGACCTTCTCCCCTTTATGATATAGCAGTACTGGTTCAACCCCATAACGCCGGCGTAAAGCGAACTTTCTGAGAGTCTGCCCTGCGATTGCAGAACGGGGAACAACAACCACCTCGGCAAATCCAGCACTGGCCGAATCATCCAGTAATTCAAATTTGTTTAGTTTCTTTACTGGTATAAGACCAGAATCGACAGCAAATTTTTTGACATTATTTTCATCACCGAGTAAAGCTAATACCTGATCAGCTTCAAATTTTGTTTCCCGCCAAGGTGCATATTCTAAAGACTTTTCTCTAGCTATAGCCAAAATATTAAGATTGAATTTGTCCCAAATACCTGTTTCCTCAAGGGTCTTGCCTATGACTGCGCTGTTTGTATCTATACTGTAATGCCAGATACTCGAAGACAACTGCCAATCCTCAACCAATCTCTTTTGTAACAAGTCACTGTCTTCACTCGATTTTAAGCGTGGCAATACAAACTTCCCCAGAATGAAGAAGAAAGCAACACATGATAATAAAAGAGCCAGTCCAGCTGGTGTCACAGCAAAAAGTCTATATGGCTCAAGAGAGGAATTGAACAAGAAGTCATTAACCAGCATCAGTGGACCGGAACCGATCATAGTTAGAGGGCCACTCAAGAGAATAGCAAAACCGATAGGCATTATTAGACTGGAAGCTGGTATCTTCTTCCGACGAGAAATATTGAATATGGCCGGCAAAAATAGAACTGCCGCTCCTATATTTTGAATAAAACCTGATAGTAAACCTGTCGCTGACGACACGACTGCTACAATTCTTGGCGGGCTGTTACCAGTATATTTCAATACTAGGCGTGAAAAACCTTCCATCAGACCTGTTCGTGCTATACCTCTACCCATAATCATTACTGCTATCATGGTTATAACAGCGTTCGAAGCAAAACCTGACAGCGCTTCCAGCGGCCCTAAAATACCCGTCCATGCTAATGCGAGCATACAGAGGAGAGCGACGATATCTATGCGCAGCTTGTCCATAATCAGCAGTATGGCAACTACAATCATGATGGATAAAACAATTAGAATTTCAGAATCCATCATTACCTTCCTTGTTTTCTGTTGAACATTAGGCTACACCTTTCCCCCTAAGAGCTCTATCCAGCAACCTTTTTTAGAATTCTCCCTTTTCTCGCTGCGCTGTTAAACGGGAGAATCAGTAAAATTAACTCAGTTATCAATGACCAGGTCCTTCCCGGCGAACACCGATAGATAGCAATCTAAATTTTACACCTATCCCAGTCGACTAATTTAACAGGTTAAGCGGGGCTTATCAAGCTGGTCGTCAAGCCAAAATAGAAATGTCCGGTTTGGTATCTTTTCTCATGAGCTCCTTTGTCGGTGTTTTGCCTTTGCAGGTGTTCCGTCATTCTCCACTGCAATGTAGGATATAATAAGCGGGCAGCCCTTTCTTTATCTTCACATCCCTGTTTTCCGAATGTTGAACTTAGAGTCCTGGAAGTGAACATTATTCCCTGTCCTCATTATGCGCAGCAGATACTTTCTCTTGGCCCTAATGCGCAAGTGTTGTGCCTAAAGAGGATTAGAAAACACGATGGTAAACCCCTCGGTTACTACCTCCATTATACCGACCCAACCCTATACAAGAAAATCACGAAAAAAGACGCAGAGCAAAAACATTTGTCGATCTCTTTCAAGACGTCACCAAAACAAAACTGACCAATCTGAAACAGAGGATTGAATCCGTTGTGGCGGACATTAATCTGTCCGATGTACTGCAAATCCGTTTCGGGTTGCCTCTGTTTTTTTACCGAGAATCTCTATGTTATCAAGGCAAATAAACCGGTCGTTCTCACCCAGAGCTACTTTCGGGGCGACAGGTCTTTCTTCAAGAAGTCAACTAAACTGTAATATGACGTTACCCATGGCTACGTTTCTACCCGTTATCCTCAGTTCTTCAAGATATGCCCAATGCTTGATTCGTAGGTGCAAGATGGTATCTTTAATATTGGAATCATTCAGGAAAATTTATTTATGGTAATTCCTTTTGTTGCTTCCTGAAAGCGAGTTTTTACTACTTTTATTAAGAATGCAACCTTATAGATCGTATTCAATAATCCTTAGCATGTAATTTCTTTTCACAAAACTAACAAATTATCTGTATCCTTCGATAATTGAGATATATCAAACAAGGGTACGGAGGGCTATTGTGAGAAAGTCTCTTTTCATCGGTTTCATACTGTGGACCATGGTGTTTGGATTGAGCGTTGTTGATGAACTGTCAGCCGATTCGCTGACCTTCTCTGAATCACTTATACAAAAAGTGAAGAGCTACAGGGAAGCAGGAAATGTTTTATATGAAATAGTTGACTCCGGGAAATACAAACTTACTGTCAAGATGGATCTCAGTACAAGCCAGCTTACGAATCAATTTGATGAGAACACATGCTTCACGCTGACAGCCATGGGCAAGGTGTTCGACGAAGTCTGCCTCGGGCAGGACACGAAATACACCATAGGGAAAAAAAGTGCCAAGATCATTCAGACCTATGAGACAGAAACAGGAAAGACAGTTACTGCTTTAACGACGACCATAAAGTGGAATAAAAACCACCAGTTAGCATTTAAGATAACAGGGAAGATTCCATACGAGGAAGCCATCATGGCTAGTAATTATGTGGGAAGTGAACCAGGCCTTATAGCACCTTTTAATGATACATCTTTGTTGGTGATCGCTGGTGATTTTCTGATAGGTGGTGAGACCTACAGCGAATTGTCTTATGAGTTCGACATAGCCCTGGATGGAGAAGTTTCAGCAAAGACAGTCACTAAGGGAAAGGGTGGAGACGTTCAGGAATTTAAACCATATAAAGTCAAAGTTGATGGCGCAGGGGTCTGGCAGACGGCCGGTTCTTTTTCAGGGTCGTGGTTTGTATCATCTGACGAAATACAAGATGGCTACCTCATAAGCGACGGGGCTGGCTTAATAACCGAATGTGGTGGTATCTTCTATTTTGTGTCAGGGGCATATGCGGTGGGAGAAGATGGCTCCTTCAGCGTTACTTTGAATACAGAGCATGACTCGCCGATAGAGCTAACCGGCGCCTTCGCTATCCCTACTTTCATTGAAATAATGAGCCCCTTTCTCGGAACTATGACGAAAATCTCGAATGCATCCGCTTGTTCAGGGACATGGAGCGGGACATTGGATGAGACGTCCGGAGGGTCAACTGCTATCACTTTCACGATTGACAGTAATGGAGCGGTAACCAGCTTTACAGGCATTACAGGCCCGGTGACAGGAAGAATGTTTTGCCAGGCGGGAAAGGCAGCCGCATTCTTCACAACAGGTGCCGGCACAGATGACCCGTACAGTCAGATAAGCCTGGAAGGAACACGAGTGGGAGACAACATAACCGGATCACTCTATTTGGATAATGCATCGAGCGTGGATGGTACGTTCAGTATAACAAAACTGTAGAGAAGTACCAAGGGATCGTTTTCAATCAGAGGCAAATGCCCTGAGCAGCAACGAATAGCAAAGGGCTATCACCCAGAGCATTGCCCCACCGGAGATCTTTCACGGAAAGCCCACCCGGTGCGCCGTGTTGGGTAATTTATTTCAATGCATAATCCATAACGATACTCATCAAGAGGGCTGTATGTTGGTAGGTGACAATGGCAATTTTTATCCTCAGGATATTTTAAAAATGTCTAATGAAATCTGAATGATGTACATCTTGAAGTCCACCGTTTCCACGTTGATCTTCGGATGCAGTATTGCGAGTGGTAATTAATCGTGAGTTACGAAAATGCCATTGCTTGCAAGGCATATTGTTTGCAATAGAGTCTAATGCCACATTGGTGTGGAAATGTCTTCGTTCTGTGGCCCTCAAGAACTGAAAGCTCCACCAGAGACTTCTTAAAGGAACAAAGGAGTCGGAAGGACAGCAGGGGAAGTTTCAGGCAAGTGAGAGGTTAAACAGTCCATCTTCGAAAAGACAAGCCAGGCTATTTGTGGAGGACTGTCACCTACGTGACACAAAAAAATCATTTATAAGGAGGTTTCATATGAAAAAAGTTGCACTTTGTATCGGTATTGTTATGATTTTCTTTTTCTTGATCGGTGCTTTAAAGGCACAAGCCCAGCCCTATCCTGCATTGACACAATTGAATGGCAAGTGGCTCAAAATGAGCGGGACTGCCAAGGGCATAACCTATGCAGAACAGTATGTCGACGCTGACTCAGTAGGAAAATTCAGCTATAATTTTAAAGATCAATATGCATGTATAGAATATGATCCTACCCAGAGTTATGGCTATTTATACGTATATGATAAATCCGGAAAACAAATCGGTGACGCTTATCTATATTATTTTGCCGGAACTGAAGAACAATGGACTGGCGAACTCGAATATGCTCTGGCGGTGGGTACATACGATGATTACGCAATGGATGGTATTAACCTCATCGCTTGGTCCGGAGTGAATGTGAAGATCAATGGAGATGCTAGCAAGGGATCCATCAAGGGAGTTGGCGGCTATGGTCACACGCAGTATATGAATACCGCAACTGACTATACTGGTATGAGTGCAAAAATTAATGCAAAGATTATAGCTGCAGACAAGCTGCCCTTCACGGGTACAGACTGTGCCTATAATACAGATTGATCCTTGTTTGATTGAGAAAAAAATCGTCCCGCTCATGGGTAACCACTGTGGGCAGGACTTGTAACATTTTTTTCATTGCAGACTTCATATCGTAATCTTTACTTCACAGAAAAGACCCCTATGCAACCTTCGTAGGTGATATACGTAACATATACTACTTTATCTTATGATGTTATGTGGTTACACATCATTTCCTATTATCCTTTTTTCTCTGCCTCATGGCAGCAGATGTTGTAAAACTGAAGAATGCTAAAACGGTTCAGGGTTCGGAAGCCAAAATTACCGTAAAAGACGGCAAAGTCATGGTTGACAAAGCTAATGTAGTCAAGACAGATGTGAAGGCTACCAATGGCGTCATCCATGTTATTGAGGCTGTGATTCTGCCACCCGCAAAAGGAAAGCAGTAGCTTCAGTTGACAATGTGCATATTTCCCCGAGCGTAAGGTATTCGCACTTGGGGAAACATGCGTCTGCTCCGATATACCCATGGAAGGCAAAGACGAAAAAAGTAATAAGACCCAAGTGCCCCAAAACCTGGTACGTTACAAGCCAAGTGAGGAGATGCCACATACCACACGTGTATTTATCTTCGGGACCTCCGCGAGATCACACGGGAAGAGTGTGAGGCCATCGAAAAAGTTGAGAAGCGCGCAGGCGAACATGCTTCCTGACCTTTGATGGGTAGGTCAAGGTTTGCTGACTGGTGAGCAGATTACCGGGAAAACATGGAATCGCTTGATTTCACAGTAACCATGGAACATGGTACTTCCCGAACAACCTTTTCGGCAACGTTGCCCATAAGGATGCGTGAAAGACCGGTTCTTCCTTCTGAGCCCATGATGATAAGGGGCGAGTTCATGCCGCGGGCTGCCTTGAGTATCTCTTCGCTTGGGTCTCCCATGGACACAGTCTTTGTCCAGTTCACGCCCTGAAAGTCAAATCCTTGGAGAAATTTTGCAAACTCTGTCTCCTGCTCCTTTTTGAAGTTACCCTGCTCCTCTGGTTTTACGAGAGGCCTTCCGGGGTATATATTTGAAAGGCCCTCTACAACGTGGAGTACAGTGAGTTTCGCCCCAAAATTCCGTGCCAGGACAGCGGCATTTCGTAAGGCACGATTGGAGGCCTCCGAGAAATCCACGGGAACAAGTATGTTTTCTAAATCTGGCGAGCATCCCTTTTTTGTAACCCAGACTGGTTTCGGGCAGGCTCGCATAACCTTTTCAGCGGTGACGCCGAGCTGGAACTTGTCCGTTTCTTTCTTGTCACCGGCGCCAATGACGACGAGGTTTACATCCCTGTCGATGGCATGTTTGACAATTTGGTCATAGGCGGAGCCGGTAGCAACTTCTGCTTCCACCGAGGCAATTCCTTCCTTCAAGATATTTTCTTGAGCCTCTTTCAACAACTTCGCTACCCCCTGCTTGATTACATCAGGGGCAATTGATGATGTGTGGATATCGGGAATTACGGTAATAAGGATGATTTGAGAGTGAAACTTGCGAGCTATGGTTGCGCCGAGAGATATAACATCCTGCGATTCGGGCGTCAAATCTGTAGCGACCAATATCTTGGCGAGTTCTTTCATATTCACCTCCGAAGTATTCATTGTAGTACGGCATGGAGAAAATTGCAACACTTGCAAAAGCTCAACTTTATTGTTTTTTCCATGGGCCCTTGAGGGGAAGGGTTACTTCCGGGGAAAGGTGGCCATGAGAAGGAAGCCGAACGCCTTCATGGCAGCCAGGACAAGACATACTTGTGGGAGTCCCATGGAATATAGGTGGGTATCTTTGACTGTTGAGCAGGCAACTATCTGTATGATACGTTACAAATTTAAAGTGTTATGTCAGTCTATAAAGCAAAAGATTTCAGTAGCAATCACAATTTTTGCCTTTAATCATTTTTTTGATAAATTAACCCAGTAGATTGCACAGGTGTCTTCCTGTAATGTGCTAACCCTTATATCTGACAACCCCGCCAGATTACAAGTGGTATTTGTTCATCGTGACGGTCTAACCATTGGGATTGTCGCAAATGTGCTTGACTTATACAGGTAATTGACAAATCAGTTGGATACGCTATTCTTAAGTATAGCAGTTCAGACAAGGGTTATTAGCCCGTTATAAGTGCTTGGCAATGGGCTAAACCTATGGTTCATTAGTATATTCATGTGGGTATGAGCATCGAGATGCGTTCCTGAAATTGTTATCAAAGGAACTGAAACGAAGCAATAACGATTCACGATGATATGCCCTAAGTGCCAGAAAGAGCTTCCTGAAG
>Ga0351962_1088_pt1 | contig 25493 bp, 34 predicted proteins | sample TotcelT113001N13_FD_205805 | JGI IMG/M metagenome (GOLD analysis project Ga0351962, IMG submission 205805) | Enriched cells from coal bed in the Powder River Basin, Montana, United States - Total cells T11 rep3 HSBNCT.T11.300.1.N13 ...
ATGAATACACAGATGTACCGGTAGATGTGGCTAAAAGCATGGGGGCTATTGCCCTCTTTGGCGAGAAATATGGTGAATCAGTAAGGGTTATACGTTTCGGAGATTCAATTGAGTTGTGCGGAGGCACACACACCTCCTCTACAGGAAACATAGGACTTTTTAAAATCATCTCTGAATCTGCCATCGCAGCCGGAGTAAGAAGGATTGAGGCAACAACAGTAGTTCATGCAGAAAAAATAATTGAAAACGAAGAGGATACAATAAAGACTATAAAACAGCTATTGAATAATACCCCTAATGTAGTTAATGCGATTCAGAAACTTGTGAGTGAAAACGACACGCTTGGCAGGAATCTTGAAGAGGCAATGAAAGAGAGAGCAAAAGCACTTAAGGAGAGAGTTGTTCAGGACATGGAGGTAGTCAAGGGAATTAAGGTTATGATACTTAAAGGCGAACATAACCCAGAAGTGGTCAAAAATGTTGCTTTCATGATTCGTACCGAATTTACATCTGCAGCATTCATCGCGGGGTACAGCCATGAGGGCAAGGCCTCTCTTGCCCTTATGTACTCAGATGATATGACATCCCATGGATACAACGCCTCGAAGGATATACGCGAAGCCGCCAAATTTATTAATGGCGGAGGTGGAGGACAAAACTTCTTTGCAACAGCAGGCGGGAAAAACCCGGATGGTATCTCAGATGCTATTGTAAAGCTGATTGAAATGGTTTCTAAATAGTCAATTTTGAAAAAACTAGACCAGTTTATTGTTAAATCATTTCTAGGACCTTTTGTTCTTACATTTCTCATTGTAATCTTCTCACTTATGCTGCAATTTTTGTGGCTTTACATTGATGAACTTGTAGGAAAAGGGCTTGGAGTTATGGTAATCCTTGAATTTCTGGGATGGGGTTCTGCAACTCTGATTCCACTAGCCTTGCCCATTGCAACTCTTCTGGCTTCAATCATGACTCTTGGAGGAATGGGTGAAAACAGCGAATTGCTCGCGATGAAGGCAGCCGGAATTTCGCTTCAAAGGATAATGGCCCCACTTGTAATTCTCTCGTTCTTTATAAGTATCGGGGCATTCTTTGCCTCAAATAATCTTATTCCTGTATCTTACAACAAAATTTACTCTTTAAGAGATGATATAAGCAAGACAAAGGAGGAGATCAGAATTCCCACAGGAATATTCTATAACGGAATAGAAGGATATAACATAAGAATTGGAAGTCGTAACGAAAAAACCGGATCGATCTACGACGTTATGGTTTACACTCATAAGAGTGGATTCGGAAATACAAATCTGACCCTTGCCGATTCCGGGTCAATAAAATTCACGGCTGACAGAAAGAGCCTGCTTTTTACCCTTTATGATGGATACTCTTATGAAGAGGAGCCACATGACCCCGGGATGCTTGACAGCCCCTTTACTCTGCAAAGAATCGGATTCACCAAGCAGGAGATGACAATTTCCATTGCAAGCTATGCATTCCAACGCTCAGAAGAAGATAGGTTCAGTAACGAAGTTATGACACAAAACCTATCTCAGCTAAGGATGGCCAAAGATTCAATTGACTCAGTTTATGTTAAAATAAAAACCAATCAATATCGTAATCTTGTAAGCGGAGGTGGTCTCACCTTTAGCAGAGAACTTGATACGGCATATCAATCAAAATATAAAGAGACAGTTGCATATGACTCACTATTCCGTTGGAAATCTCTGGAAGACAAAAGACACAACCTTAGGGTGACCATTGGACAACTTGAAAATGCCGCAACTCTTGTGGATAATTTCCAGATTGAAGAGTATCAGTATGTCTATCCTCTCAGGAAAATAAGTATTGAAAGTATTAGAAAATTCACACTCTCTATAGCCTGTCTTATATTTTTCTTTATCGGAGCACCGCTGGGAGCATTAATCAGAAAAGGAGGTCTGGGTACTCCGGTAATTGTCTCAATGCTCTTTTTTGTGGTTTACTGGGTAATTGATATAAGTGGAAAAAAACTTGCTACAGACGGTGTAGTATCTCCGGCAATGGGGACCCTTATTTCATCAATGGTACTTTTTCCAATAGGGGTATATTTGACATGGAAATCGACAAGAGACTCGTCTCTTTTCAATACCGATGCTTATATTAAGTTTTTCAAAAACGTTTTAGATAAAATAAATCGATACAAAGGTGAAAAACCCGAATGAAATAAGAGTTGTGTTCATGGGCACACCCGGATTTGCTGTTGCACCCTTAAAGACCCTCTTTGAAAAAGGATACAACGTGTGCGCCGTTGTAACTGCTCCTGACAAACCGGTGGGCAGAGGCTTAAAGATGTCTATGAGTGATGTCAAAGAGTTCGCTCTTGCAAACGGCATAAAAATTTTTCAGCCTTTATCTTTAAAAGAGGAGTCATTTCTGGATGATTTAAAGGCATTAAATGCCCATATTTTTGTTGTTGTAGCCTTTAGAATGCTTCCTAAAGCAGTATGGTCGATTCCGGAATTCGGAACATTTAACCTACACGCATCATTACTCCCTCAATACCGTGGTGCAGCACCAATCAATCACGCTATAATGAACGGCGAGAAAAAAAGTGGAGTAACAACCTTTTTGATTGATGAAAAGATAGACACCGGAGAGGTTCTTCTGCAGAGAGAGTGCCAAATTGGAGAGTCTGAAACTGCCGGGGAATTACACGATAAGCTTATGATGATGGGAGCTTATCTTGTTTGCGAAACTGTTGACCTAATAATTAACGGACAGGCAAATGCGATAAATCAATCTTCACTTGAAGTCGGAAACAAACCTTTAAAAGAGGCACCTAAGCTCGATAAAAACACCGGAAAAATTGACTGGAACAGCGACTCCGTCAAAATTTTTAATTTAATCCGGGGGCTAAGCCCTTATCCCGCTTCATATTCTACTCTAATAAAAGACAACACTGCAATACCTGTGAAGATATATTCAGCAACTCGTGAAGAAGGATCGTCCGAACTAGCTGCGGGAGAAATACTTACAGACGAAAAAACATACTTAAAGGTATCCTGCAATAACGGATTGATCTCAATTACCTCTATCCAGGCTGCTGGAAAAAAAAGACTTAATATAAGGGAATTTCTGGCAGGCTTCAGAGATATTTCCCTGTATAAATTTGAATAAAAATGAACCCCCTTATCATACTTGCTGACGGTGAATTCCCAATTCATTCCGCTCCCCTTAATCAGTTGAGAGATGCGGGTTATATAGTTTGCTGTGATGGAGCTGCAGATAGATTAATTGCCTTTGGCATAATTCCGGATTCAATCGTGGGTGATATGGATTCTCTAAGCAATGTTAATAAAGAGAGATTTGCTTCAATAATCCACGGCGATAGCTGCCAGGAGACCAATGATCTGACAAAGGCATTTGATTTTGCACTGCTTCAAAACCCTGAGAAGATTATTATTCTGGGAGCAACCGGCATCAGAGAAGATCATTCACTCGGGAATATTTCACTTTTGATGACTTATGCTCAAAAGTGCTCAATTCCGATAGAGATGTGGACAAATAACGGAGTTTTTTACCCGGTTTTGGAAGACAAAACATTTTTCGTAAAAAAGAGAAGTCAGGTTTCGGTGATTGCCTTTGATAACGGAGTGAGAATAAAGTCAGAAGGGCTTAAGTACCCTCTCGATGATGTGATTTTTGACTTCTGGTGGAAAGGCACTCTAAACGAATGTGAAGAAGATAAGTTTTCACTGCATTTTCTCAAAAAGGGACGGATTCTTGTATTCATCACCTACTAATCCTGGATCACGATCAAAAGTTGGGGGCTTTTAAGTCTTTGCCTTAATGTCTATATATCTATAACTTGCAAACTTAACAATTCAAAAAAAAAGGGCAATCTTGTTTTGTATAATCCACTTAATCAGATAGTTATGTAAACACTTAAATTTCAGAAATTGGCGCACTCAAAATAATCTCCCATATAACTCAAATCAAAGGCAACATTTGTTTTCCGATAATTTTCCGCGGCTACTTTTTGGGAACGACGAGGACTGTTTGACGACCGCAGGGAGGAGATCCGCAGTCGCCGAAAAGTACCAGGAAAATTTGAGGGGTCCCTAAAACAATCGGTTGCCGGAGTTGAGTGATATGGGGGGAAAAAAAAGACGCCCCTGTGCAGGGCGTCTCCCGATTCTGATTTAGACAGATTAGTTGACCATGTCATTTAATTCTGCGCCGGCTTTAAATCTTACCACTTTTTTAGCGGCAATGTTGATTTTCGAACCTGTACGGGGATTTCTTCCGTTACGGGCATTTCTTTCGTTTACCGAAAATGAACCAAATCCAACGAGAGTAAGTCTCTCACCTTTTTTCAAAGACTCACTGGCTACGTTGATAAATGCATCAAGTGCTTTTTTTGCATCAACTTTTGTAAGTTCTGTCTGTGCTGCGATAGCTGCTATTAATTCTGCCTTATTCATGATTTATAGTTTAGGATGTTGATTTAACTGATTTCTATACAAATGTATATTATAAAATTGTTTTGAACAAATAATACAAATGTTTTATTATTGAATTTAATTTATTACTTTTTTACGAATTTCAGGACAACATATAATTAAATCTCTTCGTTTTATGATGCCCCATTTCAAGAAGCAACCAAATTTAATAAAAAAACGTAATTAAAAAAATTTTTTCAGCAATTTACAGCCCTTTAGAGGTAATTTTGGCTTCAAGTTCTGAAATTTTATCCAAAAACTGCCTATAATCTTTACTTTCAGGAAAAAGAGGCCTGTGTTGTTTCATTTTTATCAAAGAGTTCAAATCTGACATAATGGACTCACATGAAGCATCTACCGCAAATTCACAAAATCTCTCCCAAATGTAATCTATAGATTCGCCAGATGGGTGAATCATGTCTTCTGCATAAAATCTGTAATCTCTTAATTCGTCCATGAAAATCTCATAAGCGGGAAAGTAAAAAACATTCGGATATTTTTCCACAAGCACATTTGCAGCTAGTAAAAGCCTTGCTTTACTTAGTTGATTCCCGTTTGCTCCGTCTTTCAGATGCCTAATGGGGCTTACTGTAAGAACCCATTTTTTGTTGTGGTGTCGCTTAATAATCTCAGAGAGAACATTTTCTATCTCATCAACTTTCATAGCTTCTCTTAAAAACATCTCTGATGGCAGTTTATGACAATTGGAGACCACCTTCCCACTCTTTTTTTCTCTGTAAACCCACGATGTTCCAAGGGTGACAACAACCCAACTGCTCTCTTTAAAATGTAATGAAGCTGTTTTCAGCAGAGAGTTATTCTTATTAAGAAAATCAATTTCTGACGTTGAAGCAAACTCACTACCGTGCATAAAACTCTTGTAAACATCTCCTGACTTAATCAGTTCATCCTTAGTAAAAGGCGTTTCAGTCTCGATTCTCTCTAATGACCGTGCTATCGATGCAGGGTTAAACAGGACACCGAAGGGGTTAACTAGCGTTTTGAATCTTAGGTTTTGCATTCTGTTCCCAATTTCATTGGCAAAACAAGATCCGGTAAACAGTATTTTATTGCTGTATTTAATTTTTTCTCTTAGTGGTTCTGCCTGAACCAATGTTTGCCACTGCTTTATCATAATTGCGAATTTACAATATTGTCCTTGATTTTGACTAAGCCGGCTCTTTTTAAAGGAGAGTCTCTGAAAATTGAATTAAACTCCTCCTCTGACATATTCAGCCATTCCTGAGCTGTCAAAGATATGGATGTTTTTCCCGTAAATGTTGCAAATGGCTTAAATTCTACCCATTCTGAGGGTTCACCTTTTTTGGACCACGGGCAAACGTCAAGGCAAATTTCACATCCGAAAACCCGCCCTTTTCTATCTATTTTTAATGATTGTTCTCCGAACGGTCTCTTGTCTTCAATCGTCTGGTAAGATATGCATCGTCTTGAATCAAGTCTGAACTGCTCTAACAATGCTCCTGTTGGACATTTATCCAGACATCTGGTACAAGTGCCGCAACCGTTTTTAACAGTCTCACTGCTGTAACAGAGTACCGCATTTGTGATTATTACTCCTATTAAAGTGTGCAAACCATGCTCCTTGTTAATGAGAAAGGTGTTTCTTCCAATAAAACCAAGGCCCGCTGCCTCGGCAGCTGCTCTTTCAAAAATGGGAGCAGAGTCGGTGAAAACTCTGTATTCTATGCCGGGAATATTCTCTTTTAACTTTTCTGCAACTTTGTGCAATTTATTTTTAATAACCGGGTGATAGTCCTTTCCATAGGCATAGGATGATATTAGAGGTAATTCGGGAGATTGCCTTGTTATGGGCTTATACGGGGCCAAAAAAACCATTATACTCTTTGCTCCCTCAAGTAAAAGTTGGGGATTTTGCCTGATGTTAATATTTCCGGCAAGATACTTCATTGAGCCGTTATAAGATAGTTCAAGCGACTGCTTTAGAAATTCTGTCTCTTTGAGAAATTCCTTAACTGCAATAGCCCCATATGCAACAAATCCAATTTCAGTCGAAAAGTCTTTTATTAATGTATGGAGTTTTTCGGGAGACATTTTTCAAAAGAGTTTAACAATGAGATGATATTTTTAATAAATTTCTTACTTTTGTCGCACTTTTAATTACAGAATATATTCAAATCTAATATAAGATGAACATTTTAGTAGTAGGAGCCGGCGGGCAAATCGGCACAGAGCTTATACCTCATTTACAGTCGTTGTATGGCGAAGATAATGTAATCGCTGCAGATCTCAAAAAGGATGTAGTTGAAAAGTTATCGGAAATAAGTAGATCTGTCGTTTTGGATGCTTTAGATGTAAATGCTTACCGTGAACTTGTTTCTGGAAATAATATCAGCCGCATTTACAATTTGGTTGCGTTGCTCTCTGCTACAGGTGAAAAAAATCCTCAGCTTGCCTGGGATATAAACATGGGGGCACTTATTAATTCACTTGAGCTTGCCAGAGAGTTTAACTGTTCTCTGTTTACTCCAAGTTCAATCGGGGCATTCGGGCACTCTACTCCACATAAGAACACCCCACAGGACACAGTCATGAGACCAAATACAATCTACGGCGTTTGTAAAGTGTCCGGAGAGCTGCTAAGCGACTACTATTTTACACGTTTTGGAGTTGATACCAGAAGTGTGCGATTCCCGGGAATAATCTCAAACGGAGCTCTTCCTGGTGGAGGAACAACAGACTATGCTGTTGAGGTTTTCTATGAAATATTAAAAACAGGCCACTATACATGTCCTATTCCGGAAAACACCTACATGGATATGATGTATATGCCCGATGCTCTCACGGCATGCACCGATTTAATGGATGCCCCGGCAGAAAAACTTATTCACAGAAACAGTTTCAATGTAACTGCCATGAGCTTCACTCCTAAAGAGCTTTTTGCTGCTATTAAAAAGAGAGTTCCTGAGGCAACATTCAATTACGAAATTGATCCTGTTAAGGATAAAATATCGGCCTCATGGCCCGACAACATGGATGACTCATGTGCAAGAGATGAGTGGGGATGGAATCCTCATTGGTTGCTTGATAATATGGTTGACGACATGTTGAAGGAGATTGGCAAAAAAGTCCGCTAATTGCCCTACTTTGGAGCTGCTCTGTATAACCCGAGAGCAATAAGCAGATAGAGCATATTTGGTATCCAAAGTGCTATCCACGTCGGCAGGACTCCTGCATGAACAAACATCTGGCTGAATCGAAGGAAAAGAATGTAGGAAAAGCTTAGCATAAGTCCGATTCCTATGTTTATACCTATACCCCCTTTCTTCTTTTTCGCAGAGAGTGAAACTCCAATAAGCGTGAGAATGAAGGCTGAAAACGGTAATGCAAAGCGGGTCTGTTTTTCTATCTGAGAGTAAATAACCCTTTTGTCTCCCCTTAGTTTCTGGAGTTTGATCATATCGTTTAGCTCACGGTAGTTGTATGATTCAACATAGTTATCCCGCTTGTTGAGGTCTTCGACAGAGAGGTTAATTACTGTATCAATCTGGTGACCGGTTTTTATCTCCTGAGTATTTCCTTTGTTGTTCCTGATGTAATAGCTGTACAGCTTCCAACCTCTTGACGTAGAGTCCCACACTGCTGTCTCCGCAGAGAGTTTGGAGACAATTGAATGGCCCTCTACTGTCTCCAGTGTAAATCTTGTAGCAATATTACTCCAGCTGTTAAAAGATTCCATATAGACATAATTGCCCGGAGATAGCTGAAGGTGTATATCCTTATTGGTATTGATAAATTTATCTTTTATGTACTTGTCGGTAAACTCCAGCCTTACCCTGTTTGCCGGCGGAATTACAAAAAGGCTCAATGCCAGACTCATTGCTGCTATGAATGTTGCAGAGATAAAATAGGGGTACATAAGCCTTTTAAAACTGATTCCTCCGGAAAGCATTGCTACTATTTCGCTGTGTGAAGCAAGCTTTGAGGTGAAGAAGATTACTGAGATGAACACAAAGAGCGGACTGAACATATTCATGAAATACGGGACAAAATTGCCGTAATACTGAGTAACAATCGCCTTTAAAGACGCCCCTTTTTCTACAAAATTGTCTATCTTCTCGCTGACATCAAAAATGATAATTATTCCAATGAATATAATAATAGCAAAAAAGTAAGTTCCTATGAACTTCTTTATTATGTATTTATCCAGAATATTTAATCTTAAACCCTTCATTAAAGTTTTGTCTCAAGCTTTTTAACTGTGATAGTTTTCCATCTTTTAAAACTGCCCTCTCTTATATGCTTTTGTGCCTCTTTCATCAGATTTAGATAGAAGGCGAGGTTATGTTCGCTTGCAATCTGAGCACCTAAAATCTCTCCTGAAATAAAGAGGTGTCTCAGATAGGCCTTTGAATAGGTTTTGTCTACAAAGGACGTACCATTCACATCAATCGGGGTATGATTATCTGCCCATTTCTTATTTCGGATATTTATCATTCCTTCTGAAGTGAAGAGCATACCGTTTCTTGCGTTTCTTGTAGGCATTACGCAGTCGAACATATCAATGCCTCTCTCAATGGCTTCAAGCAGGTTTGCAGGGGTACCTACGCCCATCAGGTACCTTGGTTTGTCTTTGGGTAAAATGGGATCAAGAACCTCTATCATTTCATACATCACCTCTGCAGGTTCTCCTACTGAGAGCCCTCCTATTGCATATCCCTCTCTGTTAAGTGAAACGGCGTGTTCTGCTGATTCTCTTCTGAGGTCCGGATATACGCAACCCTGTACAATCGGGAAAAAGGTTTGAGAATAACCGTAAAGGGGTTCAGTTGAATCAAAATGTTTAATGCCTCTTTCAAGCCATTGCATTGTCAGCTTGAGTGACTTTTTTGCGTAAGCATGATCTGAATCACCCGGTGGGCACTCGTCAAGCGCCATTATAATATCAGCTCCAATTATCCTTTGTATATCGACAACTCCTTCGGGACTAAAAAAATGTTTAGAGCCATCAATATGTGATCTGAACATACAACCTTCATCTGTAAGTTTCCTGTTTTCTGCAAGAGAAAAAACCTGATAGCCACCACTATCTGTGAGAATTGGCCTGTCCCATGAAATAAATTTGTGGAGGCCTCCGGCATTTTTAATTATGTCTAAGCCTGGCCTTAGGTAAAGGTGATAAGTGTTCCCGAGTATTATCTGAGCTTTTATGTCCTCTTTAAGATCTCTGTGATAAACTGCCTTCACTGAGCCAACAGTCCCGACGGGCATAAAAATTGGAGTTTCAACAACTCCGTGGTCTGTATAAAGTAACCCGCAACGTGCCGAAGACTCGGCATCCTGTGCTGTTTTTTCGAATCGCATATTAGTAAAATAACGCTCAAAGATAATAATATAATAGCTATATTTGTCTTCCTAAGCATATACTAATTTAAACCACGTGAAAAAACTCCTGTTTATAATTACACTCACTCTGTTCACATTAACATTTCTGCAAGGTCAGGAGCATAACAGAGTTTCAGATTCAACACAAAATACGGTTAGCGGGCATTCAGCTATTGAGGTTAACACAGTCAGCCCTGATAGCACTGTAACCTCTGTCGAAACTGTTTCAGCTCCAACAGAAAACCCTTATAAAAACATACTTGCCAGAAAGGAGATTAATCTGAATCTCTGGTCAATTCTGAGGGGTATTCTGGGGATGTCATCACTGATTTTAATTGCCTGGATATTTAGTCTTGACAGAAAGAAGGTTAACTGGAGAACCGTTGGATTCTCCCTACTGATGCAATTCACAATTGCAATTTCTGTAATAGCGTTTCCTGCTGTTCAAAATATCTTTGAATTCCTGGGAAGCCTTTTTGTTGCCGTTTTGGACTGGACAAAGGCAGGCTCAACATTCTTGTTCGGGTCATTGATGAATGTTAACAATTTTGGGTTCATATTCGTTCTTCAGATTCTTCCAACAATTATCTTCTTCTCGGCGCTTACCAGTTTATTCTTTTATCTTGGTATTTTACAAAGAGTTGTATGGGCAATGGCGTGGCTGTTGTCAAAATCATTGAAATTATCAGGTGCAGAGTCACTTTCAACTGCCGGTAATATATTTCTTGGACAAACTGAGGCACCACTTATGGTCAAGGAGTATATCCCAAAAATGACTAAAAGTGAGGTAATGCTTATCATGACAGCAGGAATGTCAACCATGGCGGGAGGAGTTCTTGCTGCCTATATTGGAATGCTGGGAGGTGGAGACAGAGTTATGGAGCTCGAATTTGCCAAACACTTGCTGTCTGCATCCATAATGGCTGCACCAGGAGCAATAGCAATAGCGAAAATTCTAAAACCACAAACAGAAGAGATAGACAATACTGTTGAGGTTCCCAAGGAAAAGATAGGGAAAAATGTTCTTGATGCAATTTCCAATGGCACAACTGAGGGGCTTAAACTGGCCGCAAATGTAGGTGCAATGCTTCTCGTTTTCTATGCACTAATTGCAGGTTTTAATGCCATATTTATGAAGATTGGAGACATATCATCTCTTAATCCCGTAATTGCAGATATTACAAATGGACGCTTTGATGGGTTGTCGATGCAATTTTTGTTATCATATCTTTTTGCTCCGGTAATCTGGCTAACCGGTGTCTCCGGCTCAGACATTGATCTTGTCGGAAGATTGCTTGGAGAAAAGTTAATTATGACAGAGTTTATCGGCTACCAAAGTCTTGCAGAGATGATACGTACAGGAGCATTTGTCTCTTCTAAATCTGTAATTATGGCTACGTATGTTCTATGTGGTTTTGCAAACTTTGCTTCAATCGGAATACTAATCGGTGGAGTTGGTGGAATGGCTCCAAACCAGAAACCTATCCTGAGTGCTTTTGGTTTCAGATCATTGCTGGGAGCAACACTTGTAGCATTAATGTCTGCCGCTATGGTCGGTATGCTGATAGCTTAATTCCTGCTAATTTTGAGACTACGAATTACCTTCGTACACATTTTGGAAGTTCGTTTATCGCAATATCACCGGGAGAATATGTTTCAACACATTCGTCGGGATTGCAGCACGTTATGCAGACCCGCTTGAATGATCTGAAACTGATAAGCTCAATATCTGAAGAATAGAACCCTTCTTTAACTGGCTCTAGTCTCATAAGATCTGTACTGAGATACTTTTTGTTACAATCAGAAAAGATTGTAACAACATTGGCATCACTACCAATTTTGTTTTGAGCAATCAGCGCTCCAAGGAAATTGGCTCCTGAAGATATCCCAACAGAGATTCCCAACTCGGCCGATAACCTCTGAGCCATTATGATCGCATCTCCGTCGTCAACCTGAAGCACCTCATCCAATTCGTTAAGTTTAACAATTGAGGGGATAAACTCATCTGAAATACCTTGTATCCTGTGGCTTCCAACTTTATATCCTGTTGTAAGAGTTGGCGAATTTGCCGGTTCCAGTGGGTGTAATTTAATTTGTGAATTCATCTTTTTGAGATACCTGCCTGTTCCCATTATGGTTCCTCCGGTACCTACTCCGGCAACAAATGCATCAGGAATAAGATTACGAAAAGTCATCTGGCTCCAGATTTCCGGGCCTGTGGTTTCAAAATGAGCAATAATGTTGTTTTCATTTGAGAATTGTCTTGGCAAAAATGAATTTTCAGTCTCCTGAGCCAACTTCTCTGCCATTGCAATGCTACCAAGAAAACCACCCTCATCTTTAGTTACAAGATTTATCTTTGCACCAAGACTCTGAATAAGGTTATAACGCTCTATACTTAGCCAGTTGGGCATAAAAATAACTACAGGATGTCCCATTGCTCTTCCCATGGCACAGAATGAAATTCCCGTGTTGCCACTTGTTGCCTCAATGATTGTATCCCCCGGTTTTAGAGATCCGTTTTTATAAGATTTAAACAAAATTGTAAATGCCATCCGGTCCTTTATGCTACCTGTCATATTGAGGTTCTCGGACTTTGCATAAACTCTCCTCTCCTCTCCCTTGTATTTAAAAAATATCTCAAGTAATGGCGTGTTTCCAATCAGACTGCTCAAGTTCTGAATTCTTTGTACCGGATTGTTTTCCATTTTTTTAACTGCTAATAACAATTTAATATAAATGCATATGGGTTTAGCAATGCATTCTCTCTGAAAACCGCACTGCTATTAGGTGCGTCGCAAATTACAATATCTTTTTGATATGCACAAAAAAAGGCTGCCTGAATTCAGACAGCCTCTTTTTATGTAAAATCTGATTACACCGCTTTATTCAGCCTTAGGCTCCTCTGCTTCAGGGGTTACCTCTGGGGCCGGTGCAACTTCCGGAGCAACAACTGCCTCTGGGGCTGGTGTCACTTCTGGAGCTACCTCAGCAACCGGCGCTGCTACAACAGCCTCTTCGGCATTTATCTCAGCTTTTGGCTCTTTCTTAGCTTTTGGAGCTTTTGCTGCAGGTTTTACCTCTGCTGCTGTCTCTTCACTCTTCTTAGTGCGGCCACGACGGGTTGTGCTCTTCTTAACTTCAGGTTTTGCATATGCAAGTGCTGTTTCATTAAAATCAACTAACTCTATCATTGCCATCTCAGCGGCATCTCCTTTACGGAAGCCTAGCTTAAGAACTCTGGTGTATCCGCCCGGACGATCAGCAATTTTTGGGGCAATTGAGCGGAAAAGCTCTGTAATTGCCTCTTTTTGTTTCAGGTACGAGAATACTGTACGGCGTGAATGTGTTGTATCGTCCTTTGATTTTGTGATCAACGGTTCGATGTACATTCTGAGTGCTTTCGCCTTTGCCAGGGTTGTCTCAATTCTTTTGTGAATTATGAGTGACGAAGCCATATTTGCCAACATCGCTTTACGGTGTCCGCTTTTACGGCCAAGGTGATTTATTGTTTTATTATGCCTCATTTTTCAAAACTTTCTTTTCAATATTATACTTTGTTACATCCATACCAAAGTTGAGTCTGTAGCGCTCAACAAGGTTGTCGATCTCGGAAAGAGATTTTTTTCCAAAGTTTCTGAACTTCATCAGCTCAGATCTTTGAAGCGACACAAGGTCTGCAAGGGTTTCAATATCAGCCGCTTTCAGGCAATTGAGTGCTCTTACAGACAGCTCCATATCGGCCAGTTTAGTCATTAACAGATGACGCATGCGGAGTGACTCCTCATCCAGTTCATTGCTTATAACCTCTACCGGTGTCTCCAGAGTTATCTTTTCATCAGAGAACAACATAAAGTGGTGAATAAGGATTTTTGCGGCCTCTTTAAGGGCCTCCTTAGGATGGATGGAACCATCTGTTGTTATCTCTAAATTAAGCTTCTCGTAGTCTGTCTTCTGCTCAACACGCCAGTTCTCTACAGAGTACTTCACGTTCTTGATAGGAGTGTAAATCGAGTCGATAGGAATGATACCTATAGGTGCCTCTTCAATGCGGTTTTCCTCTGCTGCAACATAGCCTCTGCCCTTTCCAATTCTCAGTTCTACCAAGAGGGTAACTGATGGCTCCATAGAGCAGATGTGTAGTTCCGGATTGAGTACTTTAAAAGAAGATAACTGTTTTGAGATATCTTCTGCAGTAAACTCCTGTTTGCCGTTTACCGTAATATTTACAATCTCTGTATCTTCACCCTCAATCATTCGTTTAAAACGAACCTGCTTCAGGTTTAGTATGATATCAACTACTGTTTCGATTACTCCGGGGATGGTTGCAAATTCATGATCTACTCCCTGAATCTTGACAGCTGTGACAGCATGGCCCTCTAGAGACGACAAAAGAATGCGGCGCAAAGCGTTACCTACTGTTATGCCGTAACCCGGCTCCAGTGGACGAAACTCAAAGCGACCAAATGTTTCGGTTGCGTCAAGCATTATTACCTTATCTGGTTTTTGAAATGCTAAAATTGCCATTTTTTTATTATTTAGAGTACAACTCAACAATTAACTGCTCATTGATGGTTTCAGGTACTTCGCTCCTGATAGGCATGTTCAAATACTTACCTGTTAGTGAATTACCATCCCACTCAATCCATGAGTGTCTTGCTGTACCGCGTGATATATTGTTTTGAATAACTTCGAGACTTTTTGATCTCTCTCTTACACCAACAACATCTCCGGGCTTAACATTTGTCGAAGGAATACTGTTTAGTTCTCCGTTAACTGTTATGTGACAATGCGTAACGAGTTGTCTTGCTGCTGCACGGCTTGGGGCAATGCCCATTCTGTACACCAGGTTGTCGAGACGTGACTCAAGCAGCAAAATGAGGTTTTCGCCTTTACGGCCCTTCATTCTTGAGGCTTTGTCATACAAGTTACGGAATTGTTTTTCCAACAGTCCATATGTATATTTAACCTTCTGTTTCTCTTTCAGCTGAATGCCGTACTCAGAAGTCTTTTTGCGTTTCTTTGCCAGACCATGCTGTCCTGGAGGATAGTTCTTTTTTTCGTAACTTTTATCGGGTCCAAAAATTGGCTCTCCAAATTTGCGGGCGATTCTTGTGGTAGGCCCTGTATATCTTGCCATGTTAAATCTGTTATTATGATTTTAAAAGGATTAAACTCTGCGGCGTCCCTTTGGACGGCATCCATTATGAGGAAGTGGAGTAACATCTACGATTTCTGTTACCTCAATACCTGCTCCGTGAATTGTACGGATAGCAGATTCACGTCCGGCGCCCGGCCCTTTCACATAGGCTTTAACCTTACGCAGTCCTAAATCATAAGCCACTTTAGCGCAATCTTCAGCTGCTGTTTGTGCAGCGTAGGGAGTGTTCTTTTTAGAACCCCTGAAACCCATCTTACCTGCAGAAGACCAGCTTATAACCTGTCCGGTGTTGTTGGTAAGGGATACAATAATGTTGTTAAAGGTAGATGATATATGCGCCTGACCGTAGGCTTCAACCTTTACAACCCTCTTTTTATTTGATGTTCCTGTCTTTTTTGCCATGATCTAGGTTCTATTTAGTTGCTTTCTTCTTGTTAGCTACAGTTTTCTTCTTACCCTTACGTGTACGGGCATTATTCTTGGTCGACTGACCACGAACCGGTAACCCGAGACGGTGACGGATACCTCTGTAACATCCTATGTCCATCAAACGTTTGATGTTCATCTGAACTACTGAGCGAAGCTCACCCTCAATTTTGTACTCCTCTACAATGGTTCCCCTTATTGCAGCTATCTGATCATCGTTCCAGTCCTTAACTTTTGTACTAAAATCAATACCGTTCTTGGCAAGGATTTTTTGTGCAGAACTGCGTCCGATCCCGAAGATATAGGTTAATCCTATCTCTCCTCTCTTGTTTTTTGGTAAATCAACTCCGGCTATACGTGCCATAATTTATCTAATCTCTTTATTGTTTACTATTAAAAATTATCCCTGACGCATCTTGAACTTAGGGGTCTTCTTGCAAATTACATAAAGACGACCTTTACGCTTTACTATTTTGCAATCTTCGCTGCGCTTCTTAATGGATGCTTTTACTTTCATATTTTCTAAGTTTTATTTGTATCTGAAAGAAATTCTTCCTTTTGTTAAATCATAAGGGGACATCTCCACTCTGACTCTGTCTCCCGGCAGTATGCGAATGTAGTGCATTCTCATCTTTCCTGATATGTGAGCAATTATAACGTGACCGTTATCCAGCTCTACCCGGAACATCGCGTTTGACAGGGCTTCGATTATTGTTCCCTCTTTTTCAATAGCAGCTTGTTTTGCCATCTGAATTTAACCTTATAATTTAAATATTTGTTTTCTCAATGTACTCAAATGTAGATAAAACCATTGGTTTACCCTTCTGAATTGCAACCATGAGTTCGAAGTGGGCAGAATTCTTTTTGTCTGCAGTACTCAGTGTCCATCCGTCATCATGCATGTGGACAGATCTGGAACCTGCATTAACCATTGGTTCGATGCATATTACCATACCCTCCTGCAGTTTTTTACCATCCCCTCTTCTTCCGAAATTGGGAACTTCAGGTGTTTCATGAAGTTTTCTTCCTATTCCGTGACCAACCATCTCCCTTACAACTGAGAAGCCGTTTTTTTCGACATGCTCCTGAATTGCGAATGAGATGTCACCTACTCTGTTTCCGGAAACCGCCTGTTCAATTCCAATATAAAGAGACTCTTTTGTGACCTTAAGTAATCTTTTGGTCTCTTCTGAAATCTCTCCCACCGGGAAAGTATAGGCTGAGTCACCGTAAAACCCTTTATAGATGGTACCGCAGTCAACCGAGATGATGTCACCTTGGGCAAGGCGGTACTGGGATGCAAAACCATGAACAATTACATCATTCACAGAGATACACAGGGTATAAGGAAATCCTCCATAACCAAGGAATGCAGGCTCAGCGCCATTATCGCGGATAAAATCTTCTGCAATTTTGTTCAGCTCGAGAGTTGTTACTCCTGGAACAATATGCTTTCCGACCTCCGCAAGAGTTTTTGATACTAAAAGAGCATTCTCTCTTAATAACTCAATCTCTTCCCCGGTTTTTAGTTTTATCATTTTCAAAGAACTTTGAGATCCGGTTTACATTCCCGTACGGCCTTTAAGACGTCCTGTCTTCATTAAGCCGTCGTAGTGACGCATCAGCAAATGACTCTCAATTTGCTGAAGAGTATCAAGAACCACTCCTACAAGAATCAGCAATGAGGTTCCCCCGAAAAACTGGGCAAACTGATTGTTGACTCCCAACATTGTTGCAAATGCAGGCATAATTGCTATCAGAGCAAGGAAAATCGAGCCCGGAAGCGTGATGCGGGACATAATTGCATCAAGGTATTCTGTGGTCTTTTTACCAGGTTTGATGCCAGGAATGAATCCACCGTTTTTCTTCATATCTTCTGCCATCATCGAAGGATTTACCGTAACTGCTGTATAGAAGTAGGTAAAAGCCACGACCATGAGGCCAAATATAAAGTTATACCAAAATCCTACAGGATTGGTCAAGGTAGAAGCAATTCCGCGTGTCGCGTCAAAGCCTGCAAATATTAGCGGAAACATCATCAGTGCCTGCGCAAAGATAATCGGCATAACTCCTGCCGCATTTATCTTCAACGGAATATACTGACGAACTCCGCCATATTGTTTATTACCAACAATTCTCTTGGCATACTGAACCGGAATCTTGCGTGTACCCTGAACAAGTGCAATTGTTGCAACAAATACAAAGAACATTACAATGATTTCGACTATGAGCATAAGTAAACCTCCACCTGCAGTCTGACTGATTCTAGAGCTACCCTCGGCTAAAAGGGCAAAAGGCAAACGGGCGATAATACCAACCATGATTATAAGAGAGATACCGTTACCTAAGCCGCGATCGGTAATACGCTCTCCTAACCACATTATGAACATAGTTCCGCCAATGAGAACCACTGTGGCGAATACATTAAACGAGAATCCTTTAAATAAGAATGCAGCTTCAGGCAACTGAACGTGCAGGTTTGCCATATAGGCCGGACCTTGCAGCGCAAGAATGACAATTGTCAGATACCTTGTCCACTGGTTCATCTTTCTTCTTCCACTCTCTCCCTCTCTCTGTAACCTCTGGAAATATGGTATCATTATACCAAGAAGCTGAATTACGATAGACGCCGAAATGTAAGGCATTACACCCAGCGCAAATATTGAAGCGTTACCGAATGCTCCGCCGGAAAACATATTCAAAAGTCCCAAAAGACCTTCTGATGCCTGCGATTGCAGATTTCCAAGTTGAGTCGGGTCAATACCCGGTAATACTACATAACTTCCCAAGCGGTAAACTAGCAGCAACAGGATAGTATAGACTATCCTTTTGCGCAGTTCTTCAATCTTGAAGATATTACTTATTGTATCAATCAGTTTTTTCATTGTTTAGTTAGATTATTGTAGCCTTACCTTGCTGAGCTTCAATCTGTGCTATTGCAGCTTTTGAGAATGCATGAGCAGATACTTCAAGTTTGATGGTCAGAGTTCCGTTTCCAAGGATTTTCACCTTATGGTTTTTTGATATGAAACCTGCCTCAATCAATGTATCGATAGTAAGAACATCTGTTCCCAATTTTTCACTGAGTGTTTGTAGTGTAGAAAGGTTAATCGCCTTGAACTCCACCCTGTTTATGTTGTTGAAACCAAACTTGGGAAGTCTTCTCTGAAGAGGCATCTGCCCTCCTTCAAATCCTTTTTTGCGAGAGTAGCCCGATCTTGACTGAGCACCTTTGTGACCGCGTGTAGATGTTCCTCCGTGTCCCGATCCTTCGCCACGTCCGATTCTCTTCTCTCTGCCCAAAGATCCCGATGAAGGTGTAAGATTATGTAATTTCATGTGTAAAATCTCCTATTTAGTTAATTTCTTCAACTTTAACAAGGTGCAGAACCTTATCCAACATTCCTTTATTTACCGGATTCAGTTCAATTTCCACCGTCTGATGTATTTTTCGGATACCCAGAGACTGCAAATTTGCAGTTTGTCTTTCGGTTGCTCCGTTTTTACTTTTAATCTGAGTAATTCTTACTTTAGACATATCCTTTTCTCCTTATCCGTTAAATACTCTGTTCATCGGTATTCCGCGTAGTCCTGCTACTGTATATGCATCACGCATCTCCAAAAGCGCCGCTACGGTTGCTTTCACCAGGTTATGAGGGTTTGAAGAGCCTTTTGATTTGGCAAGAACGTCGTGAATTCCTACTGATTCAAACACGGCACGCATCGCACCACCGGCTTTTACTCCTGTTCCTTCTGCTGCAGGCTTCATAAATACTCTGGCTCCGCCAAATTTTGCCTCTTGTTCATGAGGAATAGTCTTTTTATTAAGAGGTATCTTTACAAGATTCTTCTTAGCATCTTCTATTCCTTTTGAGATAGCAGTTGTAACTTCGTTAGCCTTGCCAAGTCCGTAACCAACAACACCCTTTTCGTCTCCTACAACAACAATTGCTGCAAAACTGAAGTGGCGTCCTCCTTTGGTTACCTTGGTAACTCTCTTTACTGCAACCAATCTATCTTTTAACTCAAGATCGGTAGTCTTAACTTTTTTTACGTTTGTATTTATCATACTCAAAATTCTTAGAATTTAAGACCACCTTCACGGGCGGCATCTGCTAGACTTTTAACTCTTCCGTGATAAAGGTAGCCGCCACGGTCAAAAGATACTTTTTCAATACCTTTTTCAATCGCACGCTTTGCTGCCAGTTTACCCACCAATTTAGCTGCTTCTGTAGCAGGTTTACCTTTGCACTCTTCCTGAATCTCTTTGTCAAGAGAACTTGCCGATGCCAGTGTTAAACCATCTATATCATTAATAAGCTGAACATAAATCTGTTTGTTGCTTCTGAATATCGCCATTCTAGGTTGTTCCGGAGTACCGTTTACAACTTTTCTAATACGAAGTCGTATTCTTTTTCTTCTTTCTATTTTACTTAAAGCCATAAATCCTCCACTTGTTATTTAGCGCTGGCCGACTTACCGGCTTTGCGACGAAGTTGTTCACCTACAAACTTAATACCTTTGCCTTTGTAAGGCTCAGGTTTGCGCAGAGAGCGCAGTTTTGCCGCAACCATTCCAATAAGTTGCTTATCGTAGCTGGTAAGGCAAAGCACAGGGGCTTGTCCTTTTTTAACAGCTTCAGTAACTGCTTTGATTTCATCGGGCAGCATAAAATGAATATCGTGTGAGTAACCAAGGCTCATCTCAAGGATCTGGCCTTTTGCCTCAACACGGTAACCCACTCCGACAAACTCTTGTTTAATAGTATAGCCGGTTGATACTCCCGTTACCATATTATTAATTAATGAACGGTAAAGACCATGCATTGAACGGTGACGCGGCTGATCGGTAGGTCGTGTAACTTGAACCACATTTCCCTCTACGGCAACTCTAATATCGGCATCCACCTTTTGCGAAAGTTCTCCGAGCGGGCCTTTAACCTTAACCACATTATCCGAACCAACACTTATTGTTACTCCGGCCGGAAGGTTTACAGGTAATTTTCCTATTCGTGACATTATGAATTCTTTATTTAATTATATTAATAAACATAGCAGATAACCTCTCCACCCACATTGAGTTCTTTGGCCTCTTTATCGGTTATCATACCTTTTGAGGATGAGATTACGGCAATACCCAGTCCGTTTAATACTCTAGGCATGTTTTCAACGTCAACATACTTTCTTAAACCTGGACGGCTTACTCTTGAAATCTTCTTGATGGCCGACTTCTTGGTCTCAGGATGATACTTTAGAGCAATTTTTATGGTGTTGAAAGGTGTACCCTCAACAAGCTTATAGCTGATAACATAACCCTTTTCATGAAGAATACGGGTAAGTTCCAGCTTAACTTTTGACGCAGGAATTTCAACTATTTTGTGTCCTGCCATAGATGCATTACGCACCCTTGTTAAAAAATCTGAAATTGGATCAGTCATTTTGTTTTGTTTTTAAGTTTATTCGACACCACATAATGGTGCCCGATATCCAACTAATTATAAATAATATGTTGTCTGTGACTCTCGTCACAAATTTTTTCTACCAACTGGCTTTGCGAACGCCCGGGATAAGACCCTTGCTGGCCATTTCGCGAAACTGTATACGGCTGATACCGAAAATACGCATGAAGCCTTTTGGACGACCTGTTATAGAACAACGGTTGTGCAGGCGTACAGGACTTGAGTTCTTTGGCAGTTTATCCAAAGCAGCATAGTCACCTGCCTCCTTAAGGGCTTTGCGTTTTTCTGCATATTTGGCACTTAATTTTGCGCGTTTTCTCTCGCGTGCCTTCATTGATTCTTTTGCCATTATCTATCTTCTCTTTTTAAAGATTATTTCTTGATGTTTTTAAAAGGCAGACCGAATTCACGAAGAAGAGCAAAAGCCTCCTCGTCTTTCTCCGCTGAAGTAACAAATGTTATCTCAATACCCAGAATCTTTGTGATTTTGTCGATATCGATCTCAGGGAAAATTATCTGCTCTTTAATACCGAGTGTATAGTTCCCCTTGCCGTCAAACTTCTCGCTGATTCCTTTGAAGTCTCTGATGCGAGGAAGTGATACGGAAATTAGTCTTTCAAGAAACTCGTACATCTTTGCAGCACGCAAAGTGGTTTTTACTCCGATTGGCATTCCCTTTCTAAGTTTAAAGTTGGAAATGTCTTTCTTTGAAACTGTCTGTACCGCTTTTTGTCCTGTTATATTAGTAAGCTCCTGCTGTGCTACGTCCACAAGCTTTTTGTCACCTGTAGCAGCACCAATACCCTGGTTAATAACAATCTTCTCCAGTTTAGGGACTTGCATTACAGAACTATATCCAAACTCCTTTTGAAGTTTAGCAACTATCTCCTCTGTATACATTTTTTGAAGAGTAGGTTTGTAGCCCTTTACAACTACCTGGGCTCCTTGTGACTTTGCCGCCTTTTCGATTTTTGCAGGCTTAGCAATTGCCGCTGGCTTCTTTGCAGCTCCTTCTTTAGTATTTGCCATTATTTAATCTCCTCTCCAGATTTTTTCGAGTAACGAACTAATTTTTGCTTGTCATTTAAACGACGGCCTATGCGTGTAGGACCTCCCTTCACAGGGTCAACAACTTGCAGGTTAGACAGGTGTACCCCGGCCTCTTGTTTGATAATGCCTCCCTGAGGATGCTTAGCATTAGGCTTGGTATGTTTGCTTACCAGATTGATTCCTTCAACTATGGCGCGGTTTTTTTCTGTAAGAACCTCGAGAATTTTACCGGTTTTACCGCGGTCATCTCCGGCATTTACATAAACTGTATCGCCTTTTTTAATATGTAATTTCTTATTCATATCTTTTCCTTATAAAAATTATAACACCTCAGGTGCTAAAGATACAATCTTCATATAGTTTTCGCGCAACTCTCTGGCAACAGGGCCAAAAATGCGGGTTCCGCGAACCTCTCCCTGACTGTTGAGCAACACACATGCATTGTCATCAAAACGAATATATGAACCGTCAGCGCGACGGATCTCTTTTTTTGTACGAACAATCACCGCTTTTGAAACTGTCCCCTTTTTGGCATCACCACCGGGTATAGCACTTTTAACGGTAACCACTATTTTATCGCCAACTCCGGCATAGCGGCGGCGGGTTCCCCCTAACACGCGAATGCAAAGAACCTCCTTTGCTCCACTGTTGTCTGCCACCAATAATCTCGATTCTTGCTGTATCATGGCTATTTAACTTTTTCTACAATTTCTACTAGTCTCCAGCGTTTTGTCTTACTTAAAGGACGAGTCTCCATTATGCGCACTTTGTCTCCCTCACTGCACTCGTTCTTTTCGTCATGAGCAACAAACTTAGTGGTTTTATTTACGAACTTTCCGTAAATAGGGTGTTTTACTTTTCTTCTAACAGCAACCACGATGGATTTGTCCATTTTGTTGCTTACCACCATTCCTATTCTTTCTTTACGAAGATTTCTTTCCATGACTTCTTAGTTGTCCTTCTTATTTTCCATTTGGCTCAATATGGTGAGCATTCTGGCAATGTTTGTTTTTGCCTTGTTAATCTGAGATAAATCATCTAAAGGAGAAACAGCATGATTCATCTTAAGGCGCATTAGGTTTGCCTTTTCGGTTTCGATGCGTTCCTTCAGATCTTTAATGGATAACTCGCGTATCTCTGTTGCTTTCATATTATTTCTGCTTTTATTATTCCTGATAATCCCTGCGGACTACAAATTTTGTAACTACCGGCAGTTTCTGAGCTCCCAAACGAAGTGCCTCTTTGGCAATCGCGAGTGGAACACCCTCTGCCTCAATTATCATACGACCAGGTGTAATAGGACAAACAAATCCCTCCGGAGCACCTTTTCCTTTACCCATACGAACCTCTGCAGGCTTTTTGGTAAAAGGTTTGTCGGGGAATACGCGAATCCAGATCTGACCCTCACGCTTCATATACCTAACTACGGCCTGACGGGCAGCCTCGATCTGTTGTCCGGTAAGCCAACACGCCGCTGTAGTTTTAATTCCGAAAGATCCAAAAGAGAGCTGATTTCCCCTCTGTGCGATCCCTTTCATACGGCCTTTCTGCTGCCTTCTGAACTTGGTTTTTTTTGGTTGTAACATTGCTTTTTTTACAGTTTAACGATAACAGTAAATATAATTGTGTGCTTTGGTCAAAAAATTTTTAGGGTTAATTCCCTATCCCTTAACTAAATAGATATATTGAATAAGTATTTAGCGGGATGCAAATATACCAAAAAATTTAAATGTGCAAAAGGAAGTTGAAAATATTTTACAAATTCTGAACTTTCAAGAATTTAATAAAATTGCCTCCCCAGAACATTTCAAGCTCCTCCGGGGTGTAACCTCTTTTAAGAAGTTCTATCGTGAGGTTTTTCATTTTTGAGACATTTTCCATGCCAATAACTCCTCCACCGCCGTCAAAATCGGTTCCAATTCCTACATGTTGAATACCCACGAGATTTTTTACATAATCTATATGGTCGGCTATGTGGGCTACGGTTACAGATTCTTTCGGCAATTCAGACAGGAAAAATCTACCTGTTGCCACCTGGATAAGCCCTCCAGCCTTCGCAATTGCCTTAATCTCTTCGTCTTTAAGATTGCGGTTATGGTTTTTAATAGCCCAGACTCCGGAATGGCTGGCCATTATGGGTTTTGAACTAACTTTTAATATATCAAATACTGATTCGGTAGATGCGTGTGATACATCTATTATAATACCAAGGCGATTCATCTCTTTTACAACAAGCTCGCCAAAAGGGGATAATCCGTTATGTTCCGGAACTTTATCCATAGAGGCATCGCAAATATCATTGTTAAGATTATGGCAAAGTGTAATAGCTCTGACACCCATGTCCCGGAACTTTTCCAGGTTTGAGATATCTTTACCTATAGCATACCCGTTTTCAATTGCAAATACAACCGATGTTATTCCCTCTTTTTTATTTCTGAGGAGATCATCTGAATTGTAAGCAATGGAAACGCCTTTATAATCTTCGACATATTTGCGAAATCTACTAAGGTTATCTGATACATATTGGGTAGCCATCAAAAGGGACTCGTCGTCCCTCTCTTTCTGACCGATATAAATTGCAAAAAGAGCAGCATCAAGGCCTCCCTCTTTCATCATGGGAAATGTAACCTGCCCCTTTGCAACCCTGTACTCAGCTTCGGGGTTGTTTATATGCAATGCAGTATCATTGTGAGTGTCTATTGTGAAGATGTTCTTATGAATTTGTGCAGCCTTTTGCTCAAGGGACTGAGAGTATAGAGCAGATGTTGAAAGCGCAACAACCGAAAAGCATACTGAAATTTTTTGAATGATATTATTAGACGTCATTTCGTTTTAATATAAAAAAGGGTTTAAGCTTTGGTCTTTGCCGGGGATATCCACCAGCCCATTCTCTTTGCAAGAATTATTATGAATACCGAAGCAACTAACGCTGCCAGCAGAATCCATGCACCCAGACCGCTGGCAAACATTACAGGAACAAATGTTATCAGCAAAATCTCAACCGGTGCAATAGGAAGATAGGCAAGCGCATAGTCATCCATCGCTTTGCTCTCCATTTTGGGGTCAACTATTCTAATAAGTGCAATTCCCATTGCCATGGTACCTGTCCACCATCCCCAGGCAAAAATGGATCTCTCGAACCAGTAGGTTTTACATAATCTTCTGCCCAGATAGAATGTTATCAGCCAGACAACAGTAATGCCTGTTAAAATGAGAATTATTAAAGGGACAGCATATTTAACCACAACGCTGAGCTGAATAGAGGCAACTCCGCATGCAACCAAAAGGTCTGTAAAGGTGCTGCTCAGTCGGGATGTTTGATTGGGGCATATATAGTCTGAGACTTTTGTGGCATCAAATATTTTTTTGAAAATCAACCCGACAATGAAAGAGGCAGAAAAAACAGGAATCTCAAGTTTTGGGTAGTAATATTTCACCCCCTGGCTTAACAGATATCCAATCAGAGCGACCACAAATACAAAGGCTAGGTGAAAAGCAAGCGAATCAATAGAAATTGAAGATGTGGTTACCTGTCCCGCACTCTCCCTTTTCT
>Ga0351962_1090_pt1:5000-25194 | contig 25194 bp, 19 predicted proteins | sample TotcelT113001N13_FD_205805 | JGI IMG/M metagenome (GOLD analysis project Ga0351962, IMG submission 205805) | Enriched cells from coal bed in the Powder River Basin, Montana, United States - Total cells T11 rep3 HSBNCT.T11.300.1.N13 ...
CTGCCCGCTGATTCCGTGCTTATTGTCGTCCACGATTTTCCTGATCCGGACTGTCTGGCCTCTGCCGCGGGCCTTAAATATCTGCTCACCTACTGGGGTGTGCCAACCTGCAAAATAACTTACGGCGGATTTGTGGGCCGGGCCGAGAACCGCACAATGGTGCAGCTTCTGGAAATGTCCGCCGTGCCGATCGCCCTGGTGGATCTTTCCGGCTTTGACCGCATAATAGTGGCGGATTCCCTTCCCGGAGGCGGCAATGTTTCCCTTCCACCGGAAATAAAGGTGGATGCGGTTTTCGACCACCACATGGAGGCTCCAGAGCCTGACGCCCCATATTTTTTTGATGTGAGAAAAGACATCGGGGCCACCTCCACCCTGGTCACCAAGTATCTCACCCATGCAGGATGCCCCATTCCCCGGCGCGAGGCCACGGCCCTTTATTACGGCATAAAGACCGATACAAACGGCATGGGCCGGGATGCCTTTCCCGAGGACCTGGAATGTTACAAGCTTTTGTTTGAACTGTTGGATCACAGGCTCTTGTTCAAAATCGAGCACCCCCAGAGGAATCTGGATTTTTTTAAAGGCCTTGATCAGGCTCTGCACAGCGCCTTTGTTTTCGGCGATACAGCCTACATCTACACGGGCGAGGTGAGTACTCCGGATTCTGTGGGAGAGATGGCCGATTTCTTTTCCAGCTTGAAAACCCTTGAATGGACTGTGTGCGCGGGCATTTTTAGAGAGAAACTTTACTTTTCCCTGCGCTGCAAAACCCTGGAGACCGCCGGGCTCATGGCCCGTGAAATTGCCCGGCAATGCGGCGGCTCCGGCGGCGGGCACGGCAAAATCGGGGCAGGCCAGATTCCGCTTACCCACAAGTCCATGTCAACAAATCCTTCCCAGACGCTGAAGCACGCAATTCAAAAGGCCCTTGACCGAACCGGCCAGGCCGAAGTCCCCCTGCTCAAGCTTTCGGATGCCTGATTTTTTTGCAACAGAAGCCTGCTTCCAAAAGGCAGTCTGCATGAAAGGCAGTTTGACGCGCCCTGCCGGCCATGTTAAATAAAAATGTTTTGATGCTTATTTTGCATTGGGCATGTTTTTGTGATGTCTGGAAGCAGAAACCGGCAATTCACCCGGCAGCCAGGGCCATGACAGAAAATATACCGGCTGGAATAAGGCTGGAAAAAGAAGTAATTATTGTAAATGAGCTTGGCCTGCACGCAAGAAGCGCCGCGAAGATAGCAAAGATAGCGCAAAAGGCCAGGGGGCCCATAAGAATAAGCATGCAGGGCAGGCAGGTGGATGCCAAAAGCATGCTCGACATTATGACCCTGGCTGCGGGCAAGGGCGCGGTTTTATTGATATCCGCCAAAGACTTTTGCGATGAAGCATTGCTTTGCTCCATTGCAGCCCTGGTGGAACAGGGTTTTGGGGAAGAGTAAAATAAGGCCATGAGCGAAGATTTTGCACCGCAGAAAATGCTGAAGGGCATTCCCGGTTCTCCCGGAATATGCATCGGCAAGGCCTACCTTGTTGATCGGGAAAATCTGGAGGTGGTGGAAAAGTATATTCTTGACGGCGGCCAGGTCGCCGAAGAGGTTGCCCGATTCAAAAAAGCCGTCAAGCAGGCGGAGGACGAGCTTGCCCGCCTCATAAAGCGCTCCCCCAAGGAAGTGGGACAGCATATCTACATCCTTGAGGCCCACAAGGCCCTGCTCAAAGACAAGATGTTCTTCGGCCACACGGTTGACACCATCAAAAAGGCCAGGGTCAACGCGGAATGGGCCTTAAAAACAACGCTGGACCGCATCAAGCGCGTTTTCAACCGGGTGGAGGATGAATACATCCGCGCCCGGATTGACGATGTTGTCTATGTTTACAACCGGGTCATGCGTAACCTTGTGGGAACCCAGGATTCGGGCATAGACAAGATAGACAAAAGAGTCATCCTTGTGGCCCACGATGTGTCGCCTGCAGAGGCAAGCCAGATACAGCTTGAATGGGTGAAGGGCTTTGTCACGGATATGGGCGGCCCCACCTCCCACACATCCATCATTGCCCGAACCCTGCAAATCCCCGCTGTTCTGGGCCTGGAGAATGCCACAAAAAAAATCCGCACCGGCGATCTCATAATAGTTGACGGCGCAGCCGGCACGGTGATTTTAAACCCGGAAGAAAAGACCCTGCTTTATTACGAGCAGACCCAGGAGATTTACGAGGCCTACCAGGCCCGCATAGCCCGCAAGAGCCACTTCCCGGCCAAGACCAGCGACGGCGTGCTCATCCATGTGAGCGCCAACATCGAGATGCTTGAGGAGGTGGTTGCAGCCCTGGACAGGGGTGGAGACAGCATAGGCCTTTACCGCACGGAGTTTTTGTATCTCAACCGGCGCGTCCTGCCCACCGAGGAAGAGCTTTTCGAAAACTACAAGGAAGTGGTGGAGGTCATGAGCCCCAGGCCTGTCACCATCCGCACCCTGGATGTCAACGGCGACAAGGTCGCGGCAGGCATAATGCCCGACACGGGCGACAACCCGGCATTGGGGCTTCGCGCCATCCGCTTCTGCCTAAAAAATCCGGATATTTTCCTGGTCCAGCTCCGGGCAATTCTCCGTGCCTCGGCCTTTGGCCATGTGCGTCTGCTTTTTCCCATGATATCCGGCGTGGATGAGCTTGTGCAGGCCCGGCACCTCACCACCCAGGCCGCCCAGGAGCTGGAAAGGCAGGGCCTTGCCTATGACCGCGAACTGGAAGTTGGGGCCATGATAGAGGTGCCCTCTGCGGCCATCATTGCAGATATGCTTGCAGAGCATGTGGATTTTTTCTCCATAGGCACAAACGACCTTATCCAGTACTGCCTTGCCGTGGATCGCTCAAACAAGCAGGTGGCCCACCTTTTCCAGAGCCTTCACCCTGCTGTCATCCGTCTCATAAAAAGGGTGGCTGATGTGAGCAAGGACAAAGGCGTGCGCCTTGCCATGTGCGGGGAGATGGCCGCAGACCCTCTGAACACGCCGTTTTTATTGGGCATGGGCTTTGACGAACTTTCCATGAACCCTCAGGCAATACCTGCTGTCAAAAACGCGGTGCGCGGCCTGTGCGCTTCCGACTGCCGCAATGTGGTAAACGACATAATGCGCGAGGACACGGCCCAGGCAATCGCCCGGCTCATTCTGGAAACCTACGGGGATGAACTGCCCCTCGAAATCCCCCGCCCCGGCAGCACTTCTGCAAAGGCCGGGGCTGCCTGATTTATCCGGGCCAAAACCAACACAGTGAAAAAGCGGCAAAAAAACCGCACGAAAGCTCAAGATGAAAGGCGCAAGCCCCCAGACATATACAAAAAACATCGCCAAAAACCGCAAGGCTCTCCACGACTACTTCATTGACGACAAGTACGAGGCCGGCCTTGTGCTTAAAGGCACGGAGGTCAAGAGCCTGCGCATGGGCCGGGCCAACCTCAAGGACTCCTACGCGAAAATCCAGGACGGCGAGGTTTTTCTCTACCAGCTCCACATAAGCGAATACCCCATGTCCCATTATGACAACCACCCTCCTTTGCGGGTTCGCAAGCTGCTGCTCCACAAACAGGAGATAAAGCGGCTCATAGGCAAAACCCAGACCAAGGGTTACACCCTTGTGCCCCTTGAGCTTTATTTCCAGGAAGGCAGGGCCAAAATCCTCTTGGGCCTTGCCCGCGGCAAGAAAAAGGTGGACAAGCGACAGACAATAAAGGAAAGGGAGTTAAACAGGGAGCTGGACCGGGAGCGCAAGAAGTGAGGCGCTTTATCCGGCAGGATAATTGCAAAACTTAAAAAGGGAAATTTTCAGGAGGGAAACTTTGTTGGAAAAAAGTTCATCCCCGCCTAAAAAAAGCGAACAAGACAGTTGACCCAAACAGATGGACCCTCATGTCAAAACCTTATGACGATAAAAACGCCGGAGTTTTGACCTCGCGCATCCGCTTTTGCGATTTGCGTTGCGAGCACGCAGACATGCCCCGCCAAGAAAACCTTGAAGGCTCATGCAGAACCTTCAGCGCCCTGTGGTGCAACAAACTTTTGCGGCATGTCACCAAAAACGCCCCATGCGAGGCGGATTTCGGCGCAAGAAGACCCACAACAGGCCTGTAATACAAAAGGGGGAATCTTTATAAAGGCTTCCCCCGTTCTCTGCATTTTTAATGGCAGACTTGTATTATCACTTTTCCTTGCCTGCGTCTGCATTCAGGTCAGTTTCCGCTTCTGGCATCTTTCTTACCCATATATCCCTTTGGGGGAAGGGTATTTCGATGTTGTTAAGGGCAAAGGCGTCACAGATTGCCATGTAAAGGTCATGGGTCACCCGGCCCCTTAAAACAGGCTGCTCAACCCAGCATAGCAGTTCAAAATTCAGGCTGGAGTCTCCAAAACCGCGCATACGGACGCGGGGAAAAGGCTCCTTGCAAACTATGGCGTGATCCTTTGCAACTTTTTCCAGCACCTGCACAACAAGCCTGATGTCAGACCCGTATGCAACGCCCACTTTCAGGCGAATCCTGAACTTTTCCCATCGGCCCCCAGACTCGTTGACGATTTTGGAATTGGCAATCACCGAATTGGGGATGGTGATTTCCACATCATCGCGGGTGAGCAGGCGGGTGGAGCGGATGCCCACCTTGGTCACCTCTCCGCGCTCGCCGGAATCAAGCACAACATAGTCCCCAAGCTTGTAAGGGGCGTCTGCAATGATGAAAAACCCGGCAAACAGGTTTGCCAAGGTGTCGCGGGCTGCAAAGCCCACGGCAATGCCTATCACGCCTGCCGAGGCAAGCCAGGCCGTGGCATCAATCCTCCAGACCTGAAGCAGGGCGTAAGCGCCGATAAGGACAATCAAAACCGTCATCACAAGGTCAAAGAGGGGCAGGGTCCGCTCTTCCACAATGGCAAAGCGGTCATGAACCCTGCCCAGCATTTCCAGGGCAATGTGGCTTGCCTTGAGGGCCGCACGGATAAGTTGCAGGATAAGAAAGCTGACAATGATGCGGGTGATGAGGCTGACAACCGAATCGCTCAAGGGCAGGGTGTGCAGGGCCGTAACCAGGCTTATGTAGATGATCAAAAGGGCTGCAATGCCCGATCCTACCCGCACAAGCCTTTCCACCAGCTTGTCATTTGTTTTTTTGGAAAGTTTAAGGCCCCAAAAAAGGATGAAGCGGCGGATAACAAGGGCCAGGCAAAGGCCCGCAAAAATTACCGCAAGCATCAGAAAAAAAGGATAGTTGGCAAGAAAATTCCAGGCATCCTCAAGCCAGGGGGGAAGCCAGTTTGGCGCGTGGATTATATTTTCAGCATGCTCGGTCATGGCCGGTGCCTTTTATGTCTTTGCGGTTTGGGCTCAATCAGATTCGATTTTTTAATACCTTTGTTGCTGCAAGGTTGCAATCCGGTTATGGGGCAAAAAGGGCCATAGGCCTGTTGCCTGTGTCAAAACAAACCACAGGCAGGCAATGGAGCAATCATTTGTTAAATGTTTTCAAGCAGTATCTCCCGGCTGCGCTGTGCAATCCGCATGGCTGTGTCTGTGGAGACTGTTGGCGCGGAATAGGTGAAATTCCAGTAAAGGCGCCCGTCAAAGGTCATGGCTGCTGAACCCAGAAGCCCGGAGGTGGAGATTGCCATGCCAAAATGAAGGCCGGTAAGGCAAAACCCGCTGTAGTTGCTTGCAATGTCTGCCCGGCCAATGTTGCTAACCGGCGCAACAAAGGGCCGCAGAACCTGGCCCTGGCGCACCAGCGAGCGAGCCCCGCCTTCATCGTCTTTTCTGGCAAAGCGGGCCCAGCGCAGAAGCCTAACCTGCCAGGGCAGGTAATAAAAGTGAAAGCCCTTTTCAATTTTTCCGGCAAGTTTTCCCCTTATGCCCGTGCAGAAGTCCCAGAAGGAAACATCCCTGTCCACCGTATGGCAGGTTTCAGCCATTGAGATCATGAGGGCAAGCGCATCCTGGGAAACCTCATCTTCAAAGCGATCCCTCAAATTCACAAGGGAAAGCTGCCATATTTTCGGGCTCTTTTTTTCGGGGAACTCCTCGGCCAGGGCCAGAAGTTTGGCCCCCACCAGGACCGGATGCACGGTGAGGTTGTGCGTTCGGGCGCTTTGCAGCAGCCTGCCTGTTTCCTCCTGGCCGAACTTTGTGAGAATGAGCCTGTCAAAGCGCTCATCCGGCCAGCAGGGTGTTTCAACGGGCACATGCACAGGCCGGGCAAAAAGCCGGTGCATATTCTGCCATGCGCTGTGCCCGGCCATTCTGCAAAAGCCCCCTGCCCCACGGTGCTCTTTGGGAATCCGGCGCTCCAGGGGTCCGGCATCGGGCTCTTCAACAAAATCCGGCGATTTCCCTTCCATTATTCTGGCACAGGCGGCAAGGGTGTCGCGGACCACCCCAACAGCGCAAATTGCATCGGAAATGGAGTGGTGAAAGCAAAAGACAAGGGTTTGTTCATCCAGACCATGATCCACAAGGGTCAAACGGAGAAGCGGGCCCTTTTCCGTGTCAAACCGGGTGGTGTGCTCCTTTTCAAGGGCCAGTACAAAGGGATGCTCCGGGCCGCAAAAATCTGATGAAAAGGCCGGCAGGGAAAGGGTGGAGATTTTGACCGGCTCTGTGATTCTCACAAAGACAGCCCCGTGCTCTTTATCCGGCGCAATGGCCGCATTGAGAAGGGGATGCCGCCTTTGAAGGGCGGCAAGCGCCCGGGCCAGGCTGTTTTGGGAAAGAGCGCCCTTTATGTGGGCTACAAAAACAAAATTGGTCCTGGAAACAAAATCCAAAAGCCAATACAGATACTCCTCGTCTCCCAGGGGCCTGATGATTTGGTTGGGCATGCTTGGGGAGCTCCTCAATTTGAAGGGGAATATTTTTTTGAATATCATTTGCCCAGGGTTTTGAACAAGGAATTTGATTGCAGGCTTTTGGCGCAAAGGCCAGGCAGGAAAATCAGATTGCCATTGGGGCGGAAAAGGTGTTTTCCAGCGCAGGGTCTGTTATGCGGCCAAAATCCAGATGCACGCAGTGGTGTGCAAGGCCCGCAAGCCAGGGGGCGTTGTGCGAGGTGATGAGCACGGTCATTCCCCTTTGGGCGTTTAGCCTTGCGATAAGCTCCAGAATTATCCGGCGGTTCCGGGCATCCACTCCGGCTGTGGGCTCATCACACAAAAGCACTTCCGGCTCAAGCACAATGGCCCTGGCAAGGGCCACCCGCTTTGTCTCCCCGCCCGAAAGCCTGTGGGCAGCCGCCTTTGCAAAACCCAGCATCCCCACTTCATCCAAAGCCTGATGGGCTTTTTTTATCCTTTGGACAGGCGGCACGCCCCTGCACTTTAGGCCGAAGGCCACATTTTTTTCCACGCTTGAAGAAAACATTATAGGCTCCTGGGGCACAAGAACCGCCCTTTGCCGCAGGCTTGAAGGCGGGGCCTGGCGGCACGAAAGGGGAACGCCGTCAAAAACAAGGCTGCCAAAATGAAACCTGCGCAAAAAGGCCAGGATATTGAAAAGGGTGGTCTTGCCCGAACCATTAGGCCCCATAAAGGCTGTGATTACGCTCTGTTCAACGGCCAGGCTCTCTATGTCCAGCACGGTTCTGCCGTTGAGAACAGCTCGCAGGTTTTCCATTTTGTAAAGGCTCATTGCCTTGCCTTTCCCTGGAAAAACTGGAGAAAGCCGTTAACCCCCAGGGCAAGGGCAAGCAGGATAAGTCCTAAAGCTATGGAAAGCACAAACTCGCCCTTGTCGTATTCCAAAGCCATTGCTGTTGGCATGGTGCGGGTGAAGCCCTTGGCGTTGCCGCCAAGCATCATGGATATGCCCACCTCGGCAATCACCCTGCCAAAGGCTGCGGCTATTGCTGCCATTATCCCGAAGCGGGCTTCCCAGGCCACAGCCCTTGCAGTTGTTAAAGGGCCTGCCCCCAGGGTGAGGGCCGTGTCTTTGTAGCGTTTGTCCATTCGGCTTATGGCCGCCAAAGTCAGCACTGTGACAACCGGGATGATGAGAATTGTCTGGCCTATGACAATGGCTGTTTTTGTGTAAAGCAGGTCAAGGGGGCCGAATATGCCCCGCCTGCTGATAAAGGCATAGACAAAAAGCCCCACAACCACTGTGGGCAGCGCCAGAAGAGTCTGGAAAAGGGTTATCACAACCCGTTTGCCCAAAAAGTTGACAAAGCCCAGGAACAGGCCAAGCGGTATTCCTGCAAAGCTTGCCAGCAAGGTGGAGCTGCTGCTGACCGTAAGCGAAACCCCCACAATGTGGATAAGCTCGCTGTCTGCGGCCAGCAGCAGATGGATGGCGGAAACAAAGCTGTCCCAGAAAAAGCCCACTATTTTTCCCTGCCCGTCTTTAGGGAGTTTGAACCGTTATGGCGTCCGGAAAGAAAAGCTGCTTGCCAGCAAGATTATAGCCGCCGATAAGCGCCTGGCCCCTGGGTGAGACAAGCCACTGGCAGAACTGCATGGCCAGATCATGCTTCACATGGGGGTGCTTTGCCGGGTTGACCGGAATGACCCCGTAAATGTTATGCAGGGCCGGGTCGTCCTCACACATTATTTCAAGCTCAACCGGGGGGTTTGTATCATATTTGTATTTTATGTAAGTCCCGCGGTCGGTTAAGACATAGCCCCTTTTCTCGTCTGCAAAAAGCAGGGTCTTGCCCATGCCCTGGCCTATGGAGAAATACCATTTTGCCGAATTGGCAGGGCTTATGGAGGTCTTTTCCACCTGCTGGCCTTCCTGGGTCATGGCGGTGACCTTGCGATCAAGGGCCAGGCCCGTTGATTTCCACAGGTCAAGCTCCATTATGTGGGTGCCCGAATCATCGCCTCTTGAAATAAATGGCGCAGCGCTGGCCGCAATTTTTTTAAGGGAATCAGCGGCATTTCTGCTGCCTGCAATTTTAGCCGGGTCAGATGGCGGCCCCACAATCACAAAGTCGTTGTGCATGACTGCAAAGCGCATGGTTCCATAGCCCTGCTCAACAAATTCGTGCTCCCTTTGCTTTGCGTGAACAAACACCACATCCACATTTCCGTCCATGCCGTCCTGAAGGGCTGCGCCGGTTCCCTTGGCAATAACCTTCACTTTTATTCCCGTGTCCTTTTCCAATTCAGGCAAAAGCACATCCAACAGCCCGGAAGCCTGGGTGCTGGTGGTGGTGGACATGACAAGCACCTGGCTCTGCGCCCAGGCAACAGAAGCGGAAAACAGCATCAAAGCGCATAGCAGCGCCGTAGCAAAATTTTTCATAGCTTGACCTCCTTTAATCATGCTTTTTGTAAGGGATGCAAGGCAATACCTGGCCCTGCATCCCTTTTTGCCTTGCCAATTCCAAAGGCGGATCAATCCCGCCAGTTATTGCCGCAAGCTGTTCATAAAGCAACCGCTGCTGGATGAGGCAGGCGCTGCCGCAGCGTCTGCGCTCGCAGCAACAGGCACGGCCAGGGCTGTTGGATCAACTATTATGCCGTTGATATCCCCGTCTGTATCTGTTTGCGGGTTGCCGTCCTGAAGAGTTATCTGAACGGTTCTGGCGTTTATCTGCACAAAGGGGATTTCGCGCCAGCCAGCAGGGCCGATCTTATAGAGCTTGGAGTTTGCAGGAATGTCCGCCGGATAGGTTATGTCAACAGTTACGATGTCCCCCTGGGGATTGCCTGCGTCAAGGCCTTCAATGTTAAAGCGCATTGCGCCATATGGTATGTTCATGTTGCCCGGACGATTCTGGGCGGGCAGGGAGGGATCATCCGGTGCAAGGGCGGTTACCTGCCGGAACTGGCCCTGGCTGGCCTGCATCTCAATGCGCTGGGTTGTTGTAAGGGGCCTGAACCTGGCTTTTGCAGGATCCGGGTCATTGCTCCCCTCTTCGCTGTCCAGAATGCCGTTGCCGTTGGAGTCCGTTCCGTCAATGGCGCCGTAAATTAGCACCTTGTTCTGATCCACAAAGTTCCAGCCTGCTTCCAGAAAGTCAATGTCCGTTGTACCTGGGGGCAGCGGCTCAACCCGGATAATGGTCACGGTTCTTGTGGATGAGCCTGCATTGTGGTCCAGGTCTTCATCAAAAGGCCAGATGACATCCTGGTTATTGGACCTGCTGGACTGATCCGGCGCGCCGGGAATCTTCTGGGGCGGCACCACGCGGAAAGGCCCCTGGCCGTCCAGCTTGTTGTCAACATTGAGCACACCCGGCTCCATGAGCAGGCCTTCCTCCATATAGGCCAGAATCGTGCGCAGGCCGCCCGGAACCACTATGGTGTCCCCGTGGTTTCTGCCAGCGCATGAAGGCGCATCGTAGGCGCACCAGCCGTCCACCTGGTTGATGGCCTGATCAGCCTCCTCGTTATAGTAAAACTCGGCCTGGGGATAAACGCCCCGGACATGGTAAACCTCGTGGGTTTCCACAGGGTCCAGCGGGTGGAACTGCGCCCATCCGTCCGGCGAAAAAACGGTGATGGCAGTTGCGCCGGGCAGAATCCCTGCATCCTCCAGCAGGTCTTCAAGTATCACACCCGCAAACTCTCCGTAGCGGTCGCCGGAGCGGTGGGTGTTAAGCAGCAGAAACTGCGTATGCCTCGGCATTGCCATAAGCTGGGCACGGGTGTAAACCCTTTGGGGGGCAACAGCCACTCCGGGATGGTCGGCATTGTCTCCAGGCCAGAATCCTGCCTGAATTTCAGCATCGTTGTTATGGCTGTCACCATCAGAATCAAGCTGCTTTATGTCCCGCACAGCCTGGGCGCTGCGCCCGAAATTGTTGTAGTCGTTTCCATAGGGGTTCATGGTCTGGGCAATGTCGCCGCTTCCGTCATATCCGTAAATATGATGGCACCACTGGCAACTGCCCAGTTCAACATTTTTGCCCTTGTTGTCCACATAGGTGCCGCCTCTGTGGCAGAGAGCGCAATGGTCAAGCTTTGTCCCGGCCTTGTCGGGATAGACCTCAATAAATTTGTCCGAATCATCCTCGCCCATGTGGTGGTAGGCGGCAAAAGCGTTTCCTGCAATCAGCAAAGCAAGAAGCGCAATTCCCCAAAATCCCCATTTAAGCTTCATTTTTCCTCCCTTTCATTGTGAATTGCCATAAGTGCCGGGAGTTGTCATCCCGGCTTAAAAACTCAGTTGGAACCTGCTGGAAAGAACAGTTTCATCCTTGCTGTAAAAACTTGCTCCAATAACCGGGTCGCGGAATATCATGAGCGGCCGGTCAAAGCTTGTCTGGGTGAGATCCAGCAAAAGACGGGTGTTTTTTGTGGGATACCAGTTGACAGCAAAGGTCCATGCCTTTGCCTCGCGCACGGAATCTCCGGCGTTAATCAGGACATCATAAACATTTTTGCCTGTTACAAAGCGGTCGTGGCGCACGCCTATTCCCATCGCTCCCCAGCCTCCTTGTCCAAGGGGGCGCAGGGGGGTGACAGCGGCTATCGAGTTGCTTTTAACTGTCTGCTGTTCGCCTGTGAGCATGTATGTGGCAGAGGCAAACCCGCCTGTAAGCTCAATATCAAAGAGATTGGCGCTGGTTTTCACATTCGTGTATGTCTTTTTTGCGTATTCGCCGTAAACAGCCAGAGGCCCGTATGACCAGAAGGCCTCTGCACCGGCGCGCCAGGCAGAATCGCATCCCCGTATGATGTTGAACTTGGCGCGGGTGAGCACGGTGAAAAAGGGCGTGAGGCCTGCCGTGGAAACATTGACCCTGACATTGTTGGCATCTGCGCGAATCCAGGAGCCGGAAGCTCCCAGGTGCAGATTTTCCAACGCTTTCATAGAACTTCCCGCAAAGGGCATGGCTGTAAGCCTGGCGGTGATTTCCGGCTCATCCACATTGCCGCCCACTGTGTCGTCCTCGCCGTCTCCATTGAAAACACCTATGGCGTATGAAGCTTTTTTGCCGAAAAATGCCCCATGAGCCATCAGGCCGACATCCCTTCCAGGCCCCAGATGTGCATTCATGGACTTTTCCGCAAAAAACAGATTGGAGTCGGAAGAGCTTGCCTCCAGCCCGAAAGGCTCCTTGAACTGGCCCATTCTCAACCCGAAAGCCGGATGGATGTTGGCCTGGGCATAGGCGTCCAGAAGGCGGCGGCTGCCTGCCCCCTGAAACTCGAAAAGAAAGCGGTAACTGAAAAACTTTGTTGCATCTCCGTAAAGGCCAATCTGCGCCCGGCGTATGTCGAACCTGTTTTTGCCCGGCTCCTGGGTGTAACCGGCAGGCTTGAGACCATAGTCAAAAGCGCGGTAGTCCGCCTGAACAAGTCCGGAAAAGCAGAGGGAAAAATCGCCTTGCCCATCTTCTAAACAGGGAGGGAAGCCTGCAACAGGAGAAGATGCAGGGCCAGCGTCAGGTTCAGTTTGTTCCAAAGCCTGGGCAGCCTGCTGATGGGAGCTGATTTTGTTGCGGACAGCCCTTGCCTCATCTGCTGACAGAAGGCCCTTTTGCTCAAGTATTTCCACAATCGCTTCCAGGCCCTGCACATCAGCCAGGACATTGGCGGGGTTAATAAGGGCTGTGCAGCACAAAACCCCAATGCAAACAAAAAATAATAAAACCCGGCGCGTTGACATGACCTTTCTCCTTTTGGAAAGCCTTTTAATGCCTATATCTTTTTTGATATAACGATATGCCAAAAAAACAAAAATCCTTTCAGGCAGGCCTTCCCCTGCCTTGTGTACCCATTCAAAATACCGGCGGCCCGGTTCCAAGGCTGAAGTTTCAGTTGCCCTTTTCCGCCCGGTTTTGGCCCCTGCTAAAAGTACGGGTATCAAAAAAATCCTCAAAAAGCCGATCCGCCTCTTTTTCCACAGCCTTTTGGAGCTTTTCAAAGCGCTCGATTATAGTTCTGGCAAGGGGGGTAAGGTGAGAGCCGCCCCCAGCCTTGCCGCCAACCGTCCGCTCAAGCAGGCGCACTCCAAGCCGCTGCTCTGTATTGGAAATTCTGCACCATGCGCCCCGGTAGCTCATGCCCAAAGCCTTTGCCGCTGCATTAAGGGACCCGGTTTCTTCCACAGCCAGAAGAATCTGAATCCGGCCCTGGCCCAGCAGGGGCTTGCCGTTTTCATCCTCCACCCAGACCTTGGATTTTACGGAAAAAGGCATGGCCTTTGTTTGCATTGCAACACCCCTTTTTTCGGAAGGCTTCGCTATTGCCATGTTGATATAACGGAATCTCTTAAAATGCCGGACAGCGGCCTGTCAAGAGTTTTTGCACCTCCGGCCTGCCGAAGGGGCCGCTTTTTTTGCCGCTGCCAAAACCTGCGGCGGGTTTGGTTTCGACTGCGCCCGTGGGCCTTTAATGACGATACGGGAACCGACCCGTTTGGTTGTGGTTTTCCAATTCCAACTGCGCTGGCCCTGCAAACAGTTACAATGTGTCTTGACAGCCTTTTGGGACCATACTAAATAATATAATTTGGTTTGGGCTTTGGAACACGCACATCCAGGGCCTTTGCACCGCGCCCTGCAAACAGCCCGGCAGCCGGGGTAAGCCAAAACAGGCCAAAACCAGCCAAAACCAGTTTGGCGCAGGCCTGCTCATTAAGCACGCTGCCCTTCCTTCTTATGCTTATGGGAAACCGTGCGGTTTGATTTTTTTTCAGGCGGCCCGCGAGAGTGGCGGAACTGGTAGACGCGCTGGACTTAGGATCCAGTTCTGGAAACAGAATGGGAGTTCAAGTCTCCCCTCTCGCACCAGAATTTGCATAAAGCCCCACGGCCGGATGGAATTGTTTGCAATGTCAGGCCGGGCGTTAAATCGCGGTTCAAAAAGCCGTATTCTTATGTCGGGCATTAAAAGCCGGGCCATATTGCCCCAAGCCATTCAGGGGCATTTTTTTCATTCTCATTTGCCTGCTGTTTTAAAGAGCCCCGCGGAAAGGGCTTTTCAAGATTTGCAGCGCGGGAAATTCTTCTGCAACAAGGGGAAAGGACCATCATGGAAGTCAGGGTCGAAGAAGTGAGCAGCGTCAAAAAGACGCTTTTTATCACGGTGCCAAAGGAAGAGGTGAACGGCCTTTTCGAGAAGGTTTACGCAGATATCAAAAAAATCGCCAAAGTGAAGGGTTTCAGGCCCGGCAAGGCGCCCCGTTCGGTTATAGAGCGCCTGCACAAAGAGGACATCTTGGCGGATGTGCGGCAGAAACTGGTGAGCGAATACCTGCCCAAGGCCCTTGATGAAACCAAGCTGGACATAGTCGGCATGCCCCAGGCAGACCCTCCGGAGCCCAAAAAGGATGAGGATTACACCTTTGAGGCCTTTGTGGAGATTTTTCCCCAGATTCCGGCCGTGGATCTTTCCGGCATTGCCCTGGAAAAGCCTGTTTACAATGCCTCGGATGAGGAAATTGAAAACCAGCTTGTCCTGTTGAGGAAAAGCATGGGGCATCTTAAAGCCCTGGAAGAGCCCCGCCCTGCGCAAAAAGGCGACTATATCCTCATAAATTACCAGGATGCGAACAAGGAAAACCCCCTGCCCGGTCTTGAGCCGGTTGAGGACTTTTCCATGGAGCTTGGCTCCGGCAAAATTCTGGCGGAATTTGACGATCAGATAGAGGGCATGAGCATTGGCGAGGAAAAAACGGTTCCGCTTCACTTCCCGGAGGACTATTCCAACAAGGCTCTGGCCGGCAAGGATGTCCAGATTCTGGTGAAGTTAAACGATATCCGCCAGCTTGTTCTGCCCGAGCTTGATGACGAGCTTGCCAAGGATTTCGGCCAGTACGAAAACCTGGAGCAGTTGAAGCAGGCCATTCGCGACAACCTGCAACAGGGCTACGACCGCCGGGCGGAGCAGGCTTTGGATGAGCAGCTTTACAAGGCCCTTTTTGAAAGGGTGGACTTTGATGTGCCCCAGGTGATGGTTCAACATGAGATTGCCTACATGATAAGGGATGCCGAGCGGGCCCTTGAGTACCGCAACATGTCCATGGAGGATGTGGGCATGAGCCGGGAAGCCCTGGCCGTGCGCTACATGGAGCCTGCAACCCAGCAGGTGAAAAGGCACCTGCTCCTTGACAAGATAGGCAAGCAGGAGAATCTTGTTCTTGACGATGGCGCCCTTGACAAGGCCTTTGCGGACATGTCCCAGAGCCTGGGACAGTCTGCTGAAACGATTAAGAAATATTACCAGAAGGATGCTGATCAGATGGATGCGCTGAAAAACACCCTTTTGCAGAAGAAGACCCTTGAATACATAAAAGGCAAGGCCCAGATAACCGAAAAACCCTTTGAGCCGGAGCAGGAGCAGGAGTAACCATCCAGAGCGCGGACAAAGCCGTGCGAGGAGGAATCGTATGCAGCTCATACCGATGGTCATAGAGCAGAGCAGCCGGGGCGAGCGGGCCTTTGACATCTATTCCCGCCTGCTCAAGGACCGCATCATTTTTCTGGGAACCCCGGTGAATGACGATGTGGCCAACCTCATCATCGCCCAGCTTCTTTTTCTTGAATCGGATGACCCGGACAAGGACATCAACTTTTACATCAACTCCCCCGGCGGCATTGTAACGGCAGGCATGGCCATCTATGACACCATGATGTACATAAAGTCGGACATCACCACCGTGTGCATAGGCCAGGCCGCCAGCATGGCTGCGGTTCTTCTTGCTGCAGGGGCTCCGGGCAAGCGCTATTCCCTGCCCAACTCCCGCATACTCATTCATCAGCCCATGGGCGGCTTCCAGGGCCAGGCCTCGGATATAGCCATCCACGCAAAGGAGGTGCTGCGCATGCGCCAGCGCCTCAACGAAATCCTTGCCCTTCACACCGGCAAACCGGTGGATCAGCTTGAAAAGGACACGGACAGGGATTATTTTATGAGCAGCGAGGAGGCCAAGGCCTACGGGCTTATTGATCATGTCATCGCCAACCGCGCTGACCTGGAGAAGATCGGCTGAAAAGCCTTTTGCCGCCAGACTTGAAAACCCTGTCTGCCGCGCCTTGGGACAGCCCCTGGCTTTAGGAAGGTTTGTTTGACGCCGGAGCGTGAGAACCGCTCCGGCGTTTTTTTCCGGGCCTGCCGGTTATGGTTTTTATCGGCCCGTTGCAGGCTGTTTATTGGCTTCATTTCAAATCTTTTGCCAACAACGGCTTGCCAAACCAGGCTTGCGGGACTATATTATTGAACAGCGTCAGCAACTTGTTTGAAGGGTTCCTGAAAAGGGAAAAGGCAGGTCAATAGCGCTGCCGCATCCCCGTGGAGACCGCACATGGCCAAAAAAAGCGATTCCAATGATCATCTCCGGTGCTCGTTTTGCGGGAAGAACCAGGATGAGGTGAGAAAACTCATTGCTGGCCCGGCTGTTTACATCTGCGATGAGTGCATTGAACTTTGCAACGAAATCATCGCGGAGGAAACGGAAAGGGGTACGCCTTCCTGCGGCACCAAAACCATCCCCACACCCAGGGAAATAAAGGCCATGCTCGATGAGTATGTCATTGAGCAGGAGTATGCCAAAAAGGTGCTTTCCGTGGCGGTTCACAACCACTACAAGCGCCTGGAATCATGCGTGGAAACAGGGGATGTGGAAATCCAGAAGAGCAATGTCCTGCTTCTGGGGCCCACAGGCTGCGGCAAGACCCTTCTTGCCCAGACCCTTGCCCGATTTCTGGATGTGCCCTTCACCATTGCAGATGCCACGGCCCTGACCGAGGCCGGATATGTGGGCGAGGATGTGGAGAACATCATTTTAAGCCTTCTGCAGAACGCGGACTACGATGTGGAAAAGGCCAAAAGGGGCATTGTCTATATTGACGAGATAGACAAGATCGCCCGCAAGTCCGACAACCCTTCCATCACGCGGGATGTCTCCGGCGAAGGCGTGCAGCAGGCGCTGCTGAAGATAATCGAAGGCACAATGGCCAGCGTTCCGCCCAAAGGCGGCCGCAAGCATCCCCAGCAGGATTTTGTGAAGGTGGATACATCCAACATCCTTTTCATCGTGGGCGGGGCGTTCAACGGGCTGGAGGACATCATTTCCCGGCGCATGAACGACAAGGTCATGGGCTTTGGTGCAAAGGTGGAAAGTGTGGAGGCAAAGAAGCGGGCGACATACATAATCAAAACCCGCCCGGATATTTTCAAAAATTAGGGCTTATTACCCAATTTTTTGGCAGGCGTACCGTGATTGCAGCTCTTGGCGAGCTTAACAAGGAAAGCCTTGTGAGAATTCTGCTGGAGCCCAAAAACGCGCTGGCAAAGCAGTTCCAGAAGCTTTTCCAGATGGAGGGCGTCAAGCTGCGCTTCACGGAGGCGGCCCTGGCGGCCGTGGCTGCCGGAGCCCTTGAAAGAAAGACCGGGGCCAGAGGCTTGAGGGCCATACTGGAAACCACCATGCTGGACATAATGTACGAGATTCCCAGCATGGAGCATGTAAAGGAATGTGTCATAGGCGAGGAGGTCATCTTAAACAAGGAGGACCCCATCCTTCTTTTTGACCAGACCTACGAAAAGAGCAAAAAGAAAGCCTGACGCCCTGTTGTCAGAAACAATGGCAGCCTGCTTTTGAAGGCTGCTGAAAGAAGGTGATATGTTCAGTCTTGCAAAAAATAAAAAAGGCGGCGAGGAAGACGAAAAGCTCATCCTGCCCCTTCTTCCCCTGCGCGACATTGTGGTTTTCCCCCACATGGTGGTGCCTCTTTTTGTGGGCAGGGAGAACTCCATCAACGCCCTGGCCGAAGCCATGAACCGGGACAAGCGCGTTTTTCTGGCCACACAGAAGCGTGCCCAGGTGGATCGCCCCGGCTACAAGGACATCCACAAAACCGGAACATTGGGCACGGTGCTCCAGCTTCTGCGCCTGCCAGACGGCACGGTGAAGGCCCTGGTGGAGGGCAAGGCCCGCGGCGACATTCAGGAGTTTATCAGCGCGGAAAACCACTTCCAGGTGGAGGTGGAAATCCTTGCCGAGCCCCAGATGTCCGATACCGAGGCCGAGGCCATGAAGCGGGCCATCCATGAGACTTTTTCGGCCTATGCCAAGATAAACAAGAACATTCCAAAGGATCTTCTGCAGAATGTTCAGACCGTGTCAGACCCTTCCCAGCTTGCAGACACGGTGGCTGCCCACTTCAATTTTCAGATAAAGGACAAACAGCGCCTGCTGGAGGCTGTCTCCCCGGCAGATCGCATGACCCTGCTTTTGGAGCTGATGCGGGCTGAAATCGCCATCAACGAGATGGAGCACAAGATAAAGGGCCGGGTCAAGGAGCAGATGGAAAAGACCCAGCGCCAGTATTATTTGAACGAGCAGATGCGGGCCATCAAAAAGGAAATGGGCGAGGATGACCAGTCCGGCGAATTTCAGGAGCTGGAAAGGCGCGTAAAGAAAAAGCGCATGCCCAAGGAGGCGGCCCAGCGGGTGCGCCAGGAGCTCAAAAAGCTCAAGCTCATGAGCCCCATGAGCGCAGAGGCCACGGTGGTGCGCAATTACATTGACTGGTTTCTGGCTGTGCCCTGGTACGAAAAGAGCAAGGTGCGCCTGGATGTGGACGAGGCGGAAAAAATCCTTGAAGAGGACCATTACGGGCTGGAAAAGCCTAAAGAGCGCATACTGGAATACCTTTCCGTGCAGGCCCTTGTGAAAAAGATCCGCGGCCCAATACTCTGCCTGGTGGGGCCTCCGGGCGTGGGCAAAACCTCCCTGGCAAAATCCGTTGCACGGGCCACCAACCGCGAGTTTGTGCGTCTTTCCCTTGGCGGAGTGCGCGATGAGGCGGAAATTAGGGGCCACAGGAGAACCTACATCGGCGCATTGCCCGGCAAAATTCTCCAGTCCCTCAAAAAGGCCGGGGTTTCAAACCCTGTCATGTGTCTGGATGAAGTGGACAAGATGAGCATGGACTTTCGGGGCGATCCCTCCGCAGCCTTGCTGGAAGTGCTCGACCCGGAGCAGAACTACGCCTTCAACGACCACTACCTGGATGTGGACTACGATCTTTCGGATGTGCTTTTCATAACCACGGCCAACACCCTGCCGGAGATTCCCCTGCCCTTGCAGGACCGCATGGAAATCATCCGCATACCAGGGTACACGGAATACGAGAAGTTCAACATTGCCAGGGGTTTCCTTCTGCCCAAGCAGTCCAAGCTCAACGGTCTGGATGAGGAGGCAATCAAGTTTTCCGACAATGCCATTTATGAAATAATCCGCAAATACACGCGGGAGGCGGGTGTCCGCAACCTGGAGCGTGAAATAGCAGCCATCTGCCGCAAGGCTGCCCGCAAAATCGTCAGCGATAACCAACGCAGCGCGGTGCAGATTTCCGCCCAGAGCGTGGAAAAAATGCTGGGCCCTCCCCGCTACCGCTACGGCCAGCTTGAAGAGGTTGACCGGGTGGGCCTTGTGATGGGCCTTGCCTGGACCCAGGTGGGCGGCGAGATTCTCTCTGTGGAAACCATCACCATGCCCGGCAAGGGCGATGTTTCAGTAACCGGAAAGCTTGGGGATGTGATGAAGGAATCCGCCCAGGCCGCTGTTACCTATGTGCGGGCCCGCGCCCCGCGCCTGGGTCTTGACCCGGAGTTCCACAAGAAGCTTGACATCCACATCCATATCCCTGAAGGGGCCATCCCCAAGGACGGGCCTTCGGCAGGCATAACCATGTGCACGGCCATTGTGAGCGCGCTCACCAGCAGGCCCGTGCGCCGGGATCTGGCCATGACCGGCGAAATAACCCTGCGGGGCCGCGTTCTGCCCATCGGCGGGCTCAAGGAAAAAATCCTGGCAGCCCATAGGGCAGGGGTGCGCGAGGTGCTTATCCCGGATGAAAACGAAAAGGATCTCCGCGACATTCCCCAGAAGATAAGCAGAAATGTGAAAATCTCGCTGGTGTCGCACATGGATGAGGTTCTGGAGCACGCCCTTGTGCTAAAGGAAGGGGAAAGGCTTTTCACAGACGAAAAGCTGCCCTTTGAATGCGTGACGCCGCCCAAAAACCTTGAAGGCGGCCAGCCGGAGCTTCAGATTAACTGAATTTGCCAAGGTGGCTGCAAAAGTTAAAAACCTATTTATGGGGAGGAACTTTTTTACTTGAAAAGTTCCTCCTCACAGATAAGTGGTTTTGCAATCAGCTCTGCTTTTAAGTAAATCTTTGCCAAACAGGCTCTTGCAAGGGCTTTTTTAAAAAACGGAATAAAAAGCCGGTTTTAAACCCGGCAGTCCA
>Ga0351962_1094_pt1 | contig 24716 bp, 21 predicted proteins | sample TotcelT113001N13_FD_205805 | JGI IMG/M metagenome (GOLD analysis project Ga0351962, IMG submission 205805) | Enriched cells from coal bed in the Powder River Basin, Montana, United States - Total cells T11 rep3 HSBNCT.T11.300.1.N13 ...
AATGTCGAAGGAAGGGTTATTATGTATGCAGATAACATCACTCGTTCTATGGCAATAACCATTGAAGAGACAGAAAGAAGAAGAAAAAAACAGAAGGATTACAACATTAAACACAACATTCTGCCTAGACAAATTGTTAAAGAGGTCAGAAATGTTTTAGGGAAAGTAAGAGACTATTCAATGAATAAAGAGGAGACAAATCCCCTGCTTGCAGACCCTATACTGGCAATGTTCAATCCTTCACAATTGAAGGAGGCAATTATTGCTTCTAAACTTAAAATGGAGGAGGCTGCATTGGAACTTGATTTTCTCAGGGCTGCAAAATTCAGGGATGAGATGAACGCTCTTAAGAGGTTACTTGAAAAAAGCTGAGTATGTTTTCGCAAAAACTGGAAAAGTTTATTAAAACCTCTACTGAAGTTGAGCAGAGATGGATCAGTGAGGCTTATAAAATTGCAGAAGTTGCTCTTTCAGAAGAGAAAAGAGGCAACGGTTTACCTTTTACCCAGCACATTGAAGCTGTTGCCCAGATTGTTGCTGCTGAGATGGGTTTGATGCCATCTGCAATCGCCTCAGTTTTCCTTCACGAGGCTTCAAGGCGAAATAACTCTTTGCTTGATGATTGCAAAAAACACTTTCCGGATGAGATAATTTCAATGGCTACAGCTCTGAATAAAATTTCGGGCATCAAGCCAAAAGATACCGGTCTTCAGGCAGAAAATTACAGAAAACTGATTGTCAGCTACTCTGGTGACCCAAGAGTTACCCTTATTAAGCTTGCTGACAGACTGGAGGTGATGAGAAGTCTTGACATTTTTTCAAAATCCAATCAGATAAAAAAGGCAACTGAAACTCTTTTATTATATGCTCCGCTTGCTCACCAGCTTGGTTTATACAATATTAAGAGCGAAATGGAAGATCTCTCCTTTAAATACACCGACCCCGAAAATTTCAGGACCATTTCCAATAAACTTAAAACAGGAGAGCAGGAGAGAAAAAGGTTGACGGATCTTTTTATTAAACCGATTGAATTGGGTTTAAAAAAGGCGCGCATCAAGTATCAGCTAAAAAGCCGTACAAAAACTGCCTATTCAATTCATAAGAAGATGGCTAAGCAGCAAATTCCCTTCGAGTCTGTTGCCGATGTGTTTGCAATCAGAATAATTGTTGATTCTCCTCTTGAGAGTGAGAAGGAGTTGTGCTGGAGTGTTTACTCAATCGTTACTGAGAACTATACCCCGGATGTAAAAAGATTGAGAGACTGGATAACGGTGCCAAAGACAAACGGATACGAATCGCTCCATACAACAGTAAGCACAAAAGATGGTAACATAATTGAGGTCCAGATTAGAACCAAGCGAATGGATGATGTTGCTGAAAATGGATATGCGTCGCATACACTATACAAAGGGGTCAAAAGTGAGCAGGGTCTGGCTATGTGGCTTACAGGTGTTAAGAAACTGCTTGAAGGTGGAGGGCTTACAGAATATGCTGATAATTCCGAATTTTCATTAAACGAAATATTTGTATTTACTCCAGATGGCGATTTAAGAAGACTATCGGCAGACTCCTGTGTGCTTGACTTTGCCTTTGACATTCACACAAATTTAGGTTTGAAATGTTCCGGAGCTAAAATAAACGGAAAACCTGCATCAATCAGAGAGAGGTTGAAAACCGGAGATGTGGTTGAGATAATGAGCTCCAAAAACCAGAAGCCTTCACGAGATTGGCTCAATTATGTGGTATCTTCAAAAGCCAGGGCAAAAATAAAACAGAAACTCAAGGAGGAGACAGGTAAAAGAGCAGAAGAGGGTAAGGAGTTGTTGGAGAGGAGAATGTCAAATTGGAAGATTGAATTCAATGATGATACTCTTGGTTTCTTGCTTAAAAACTACAAATTCAAAACAGCGTCTGAGTTTTATGTAGCCCTTGCAGAGGAGAAGATAGATATTTCTGAAATTAAGAGTGCACTGACTGCCAAAGAGGAGGCTGCGGATTCAAAAGATCAGGCCCCGCTCTCAGGATACATTATGAAACCCGAAAAAAGCATCAGGCATGGAGAGTCGGATTATCTGATCATTGACGAAAAGGTAAACAATGTAGGCTTTAAACTGGCAAAGTGCTGTAACCCAATTATGGGTGACGAGGTATTTGGTTTTGTGACAATAAAAGAGGGTATAAAAATTCACAGAATGAGTTGTCCCAATGCCTCCCGATTAATTGACAACTATCCTTACAGAGTACAAAGGGTTAAATGGAGGGAGAGTATTACCGGACACAGTTTTCAGGCGGCTCTTCGAATAAGTGGTTATGAAGAGATAGGCGCAGGTCAGCAGATTTTGGAGATTATTAATTCTTTAAATATTTCATTAAGACATTTTTCTATTACCGAACAGAAGGGAAAACTGGAAGCAAAGCTTCAGGTTGCTGTCTCAAACAATCAGCAGTTGGATAAACTCATCTTTAATTTAAAGAAAATAAAGGGGGTAAAATCTGTAAGCAGGATTTCAAATTTATAACTCAAAGCAAAGGATGCAGAACAAATATATCAGAATTAAAGGGGCAAGATTAAATAACCTGAAAAACATAAGCATTGACATACCAAGAGATAAACTGGTAGTTATTACCGGTATTTCAGGCTCCGGAAAATCAAGTCTAGCATTTGACACGCTTTTCGCCGAAGGGCAGAGAAGATTTGTCGAAAGCCTCTCTTCCTTTGCCCGACAGTTTCTTGGAAGAATGTCAAAGCCCGATGTTGACGAAATATCCGGCATCCCACCTGCAATTGCAATTGAGCAAAAGGTAAACACAAGAAACCCAAGGTCAACCGTAGGTACTTCAACAGAGATATACGATTATCTGAGATTATTGTATTCAAGAGTTGGTAAAACTTACTCTCCGATTAGCGGTGGGGAGGTGAAAAGAGACTCGCCAGCTGATGTAATCAACTATATTAAAGGGCTGCCTGTTGATGAACCCCTGTTTATTCTCGCTCCAATTGGATGGAAAGATAAAGAGAGACTAACAGAGAGATTGCTTGAACTTAAAGAGGATGGTTTCACCAGGCTTTATGCCAATGGAGAGATTGTGAGAATTGAGAGTGCACTTTCCGGTGAGTTACCTGTCACTGGTGAAGTTTTACTTCTTGTTGACAGGGTAATAAACCAGACTGACGAAGAGACAGAAAACAGACTCTATGACTCTCTTCAGACAGCGTTTGCAGTCAATAAGTCCTCAGAAAAAGAAAGAGAGACCATATACATTGTATCAGGCAAATCAATTAAGAGCTTTTCAACTTTGTTTGAACGAGACGGTATTATATTCGAGGAGCCATCAGATTTGTTATTCAGTTACAATAATCCTCTTGGAGCGTGTCAGGAGTGTTCGGGTTACGGCAAAATCCCCGGGATTGACGAAACTCTTGTTATTCCGGACCCCACATTGAGTGTATATCAGGAGGCAATCGCCTGCTGGCGTGGTGAGACTATGAAAAATTATTATGAACAGCTTGTCTCGTCATCTCATAAATTTGATTTTCATATACACAAGCCATACAAAAATTTATCAGAAAGTGAAAAACGTCTTCTGTGGAGTGGAAACGAATATTTCACCGGAATTGATGATTTCTTTAAAATGGTAGAGAAGAACAGATACAAAATACAATACAAATATCTTCAAAGCAGATATACAGGCAAGTCAATATGTAAATCCTGCATGGGTAAGCGACTCAGGAAGGAGGCTCTGTACGTAAAGGTGGGCGAGAGGTCTATTACCGATCTTTTAGATATGAGTATTTCAGATTTGTATGAATTTATTTGTGGGTTAAATCTTGTTGAATATGAAGCGAAAATTGCAGAGAGACCACTTAAAGAGATTAAGAGCAGGCTGAGATGTCTTGTATCGGTTGGGCTTCCTTATCTAACCCTTAACCGGCCTTCAAATACTCTAAGCGGAGGGGAGAGCCAAAGGATAAACCTGGTAAACTCAATAGGAAGCAGTCTTGTGGGCTCGCTCTATATTCTGGATGAACCAAGCATAGGACTGCACCCGAGAGACACAGGAAGGCTTATAAGTGTTCTTAAAGAGCTTCGAGACCTAGGTAACAGTGTACTTGTTGTGGAACATGACGAAGAGATAATGAGAGAGGCAGATCAACTGATTGATATCGGGCCGGAGGCCGGACGTTATGGGGGAGAATTGGTTTTTCAGGGAGGAGTTGACGATATAACCTCTGCAGATAACGGCTCTAAAAGCCTTACTTTAGCATATTTACAGGGGAGGGAGAAGATAGATATTCCAAAATCAAGAAGAGAGTGGAGTAGTTTTATCCACATAACCGGAGCCGCAGAACACAACCTTAAAGAGATTGATGTGAAGTTTCCTTTAAAGGTATTTACTGCTGTTACCGGAGTCAGCGGATCGGGAAAGTCAACCCTTGTCAGAGATATTTTCTACCCGGCGCTTAACAGAAAGATTAACCAGTTTGGCGAAAAACCAGGAATTCACAAGGAGATTGGAGGCGATATCTCAAAAATAACATCGGTTGAATATATTGACCAGAATCCAATTGGAAAATCTACCAGATCCAATCCTGCTACATACCTCAAGGTTTACGACGAAATCAGAAGACTTTACTCGGAACAGCCTTATGCCAAGGCAAACGCTTACGGCCATTCACACTTTTCATTTAATATAGATGGCGGGAGATGCCCTGAATGTCAGGGAGATGGAGTGATAAATATTGAAATGCAATTCATGGCTGATGTTCAGATGGTTTGTGAGTCATGTTCAGGAAAAAGGTTTAAGCAAGATGTTCTTGAGGTGAGGTACAAAGAGAAAAACATTAACGACATTCTTAATATGAGTGTTTTAGAGGCAATTGAGTTTTTCTCTTCACAAAAAGAGGCTGCAGCGCAAAGAATTGCAGAAAAACTTGAGCCTCTCAGAGCTGTTGGTCTCTCTTATGTACAGCTTGGGCAAAGCAGCAGCACACTTTCGGGGGGTGAAAGCCAAAGAGTTAAACTAGCCTCTTTCCTTGGTAAAGATTCCGGTAATGAGTCAATTTTATTCATCTTTGATGAGCCAACTACCGGACTCCATTTTCACGACATAAAGAAGCTGCTTGACTCATTTAATGCTCTTATTGCAAGGGGGCATACAGTTATTGTGGTTGAGCACAACATGGATGTGGTTAAATGTGCCGACTGGGTTATAGATATGGGCCCTGAAGGCGGAGAGGGTGGAGGCAGAATTGTTTTTGCCGGAACACCTGAAGATCTTGTCAAATGCAGCGAAAGTTACACCGCATTGGCTCTTACTCCCAAACTAATATCCTGACACCTTAGTATAACGGTCAGCAAAGAGAAAAATGAGTTTGGTCCTCTCAAGGAGTGCAGCATAGTCAATAAAAAAATGTACATCAGTAGGTTTATAGGTATGCATATGAATTCCTGATGTGAACATTACAGAGGGAATTCCTGCCTTTGAAAAGCTATGATGGTCTGATGTTCTCATAAAGAGTTCATAAAATGAGGGGCTACCATAAAAAGTGTGGTCCAGATCCATATCAGGCAGATAGAATCGTCTGATAATATCTAAATCTTTTCTAATGTTTCCTCTTACCTTAGAGTCGGCAACATACAAAAGATAATTTTTGTTCTCACCTGGAGGCGCAAAAGTACATCCAACCTGATCAATATTTATATTTAACCTTATCTGAGACTTTTTAACCGGAAGCATAGCGGTAAAATACTCCGAACCCGCCATACTGCTCTCTTTGGCATCGAAAAAAGCAAAAATAATGTTCTTTTTTGGACCATCTCTTTCACTCTTCATCTTTACAAAAAGCTCTGCAATTGCCAGAAGTGAAGCTACCCCGGAGGCGTTATCATCAGCACCATTGTAAATCTGACCTCCGATAATGCCCAAATGGTCATAATGGGCAGAGATTACAATATATTGATCTGTATAATACTGTGCAGTAAGGACTCCAATAATATTTCTACCAATATGAGTTGAGTCAATTTTGAAACTTTGGGAAAGAGTCTGACTGTAAAAGGGAATCATACCCATCCTTTCTAGTTCAGAACGAATATAGGAAGCTGTAATCAGAGCTCCCGGGGTACCGGTCTGTCTCCCTTTAGTTAGATCGTTGGCAATAAAGGAGACCGAACTCCGCAGTTTGTCAATTGAGAGTTGAGAAGTATAGAATTCGGGAGTTTTATTTTGGGAAAACAATAAAAATGGGCAGAGAGCAAGCCAGGTAACTAATATTGTTTTGATAACTTTATGCATTTATAATTTTTTATATTTGTCAAAAATAATTGTTTTACCACCAATAATGAAAAATAAAAGAGGTACTACGCCCAACAGGAAGCGCAAGTCATTTAAAAACAGAATCATGAAATGTTTAAAGATTCTGTTTTTGTATATTCCACTGCTTTTTGTTTCGATATCATTTTTTTGGATTCTTATTCTCAAATGGGTTCCTGTATGGTATACCCCGCTGATGGCAATACGTTCAATAGAAAATATTGGGGATGATACCTTTAAAACGCATAAAAAATGGATGCCTCTTGAGAAGATATCCCCTAACATGGTCATGGCAGTAATTGCTTCTGAGGACAATCGCTTTATTGAACATAAAGGTTTTGACTGGGTTGAGATAAGTAATGCACTTGATGCAGGAAAAAAGGGAAAAAGGTTAAGGGGAGCCAGTACCATTTCTCAGCAAACTGCAAAGAATGTTTTTTTAACTCCTTCCAGATCGTGGATAAGAAAAGGGTTAGAAGCTTGGTTTACAGTTGGTATAGAGTATATTTGGGGCAAAAAACGCATCATGGAGGTTTACCTTAACGTGGCTGAAATGGGAAAAGGATTTTATGGGGCAGAGGCTGCTGCGCAGAACCTTTTCAAAAAATCGGCACAAAAATTGACACAGAGAGAGAGTGCTCTAATAGCAGCTACACTTCCAAACCCGTTGAGAAGAAGGGCAGACAGGCCTGGACCATATGTAAGCACCAGGGCAACCGATATTCAGGATCTTATGAACAAAGTAGCCAGACCTGAATGGCTTGACAATAACAAAAACGCTAAACAGAAGAAAAAATGAGAAGAGTATTACTAGTATTTGTTGTCAATCTGCTTGTGTTTACAACTCTATTTGCACAATACGACAAACAGCAGTTTTTTTTCAGGGGCAGACAGGCATTGATAGAGGGTAAATACTCAAACGCAATAGAGCAGTTTAATGTATTGGTTCAACTGGATACAAACCTTTATGAAGCATATTTTTTCAGAGGAATTGCCAAATACAACCTTGGAGATTTCTTAGGCGCACAGGTTGATTTCGATCGGACACTTTCAATAAATCCTATTTATACTCCGGCTTATCACTACAGAGCAATTACACTGAGCCGTACCGGAAAATACGATCTTGCATTAAGAGATCTGGAAGAGGCTGTAGACCTGAGACCAAGTTATATTGGCCTGTACTTCAGCAGGGGTGTTACCTATTTTTTGTCACAGCAATTTGAAAAGGCGGTAGAAGATTTTGACAGATTTATAAGGCGGGACTCTAAGGTGGGAGATGCCTATCTGAACCGTGGTGCAAGCCACCTTTTCCTTGGAGATACACTCAAGGCAATGAATGACTACAATACAGCCATTAGCCTTAACAGGTTTGACCCGGAAGGTTATATAAGGAGGTCAAGAATTCATATAATGCAAAAGAATACAGCTCCGGCTCTTGAAGACCTTACCTCTGCAATCTCTCTGGACAGTACAAACACCTTTGCTTTTTTTAACAGAGCTCTTGTAAGATACGACAACAAAGACATTATGGGCGCACTTAAAGATCTGGAAAAGGTACTTGAGCTTGATCCGGGAAATGCCCTTACTTTATATAACAGAGCTCTTATAAGATCTCAGATTGGGGATTATAACAATGCAATAGATGATTATGACAGAGTTATAACCATAAACCCAAATAATGTACTTGCGTATTACAACAGAGCATCAGTTTTTGTACAATTGGGCAGATACAGAGATGCAATGGATGATTATTCACAGGCAATAAACCTCTACCCCGACTTTGCAAATGCATATATGAATCGTTCTTATGTTAAAAATCAGCTTGGTCAGTTCACCTCTGCCAAAAGCGATTTTGACATTGCTCAAAAAAAGGTAAGAGAGTACAGATCGTTGCAATCAGATTCTACTGGTGTTTCGGCCTTTGCTGATACTACCAGAAAATATGACCGTTTACTTGCACTTGATGCCGATTTTGCCAAAAGAGATTTTAACAACGAACTACTTCAGTACAGAGATGTTGATATTCGTCTGAAACCACTGTATAAATTCCGTCCGGATACTGAGAGAAAAACGTTGGTGGCACTGGAAAACAGATATGAGGACAATAAAATGAGTGCCTTTACATCTTCTCTTATTATGCCTGTATCATTTACATCCGTCCCTCCAGAGTTGTCTGCCGAAAATCAGGTAACCTATTTAAAAGAGACTGATATTTTGCTTAGAAGGGAGAAAAACGGCTATCTCCTTTTTGCCAAAGCACTTCTTGAATCGGGCAATAAGCAGTTTAACACAGCCCTTGAGTGCTATAATCAGGCAATATCACTTGAGCCTGACCAGACCTTTTACTATATTAACAGAGGCGCTTTACAGTCTGAGATGATCGATTTTATATCATCAATGGAGAGTAATGTGCAGGTACTTACACTTGACAATGCCGGTGCAACCCGGGCTAAGGTGCAGGAGAATGTTACCAGAAGCTATGACTATACCGCAGCAATCCATGATATGAAAAGAGCTGCCGAATTGTCTCCGGAGTTCCCTTATACTTACTATAATCTTGGTAATTTGTACTGCCTTTCCAATGATCTGCCTGAGTCAATTATTCAGTACTCCAAGGCTATTGAACTGTTTCCTCATATAGGCGAGGCCTACTACAACAGAGGGCTTGTCCAGATATATCTTCAGGACAAGGAGAAGGGGTGTATGGATATGAGTAAGGCTGGAGAACTTGGAATACCAGAAGCTTACAGCGTGATTAAAAAGTACTGTACAGTAGAAGGCAAGTAAAAACTACTTTCTGAGTCTGGTTGTAGAGCGTACCATAGCTTCGTCTCTGGCTATATATCTCATTGCTGTAAAACTCAGAATGGCTGCAATCACAGGAAATACTGCTGTTACTGTAAAAGCAGAACCATCAGGTCTGTTAAAAAAGAGCCATAAAATCCAACCCTGAAATCCAAGGAGAATAATTGAGTTGTAAATGCAAACTCTTATCTGAATTATTCTGTGTCTGTATAAAAATATCGAAGAAAAAGCGAGTCCGAATGATACAATATTAAGAATCAGTAGTGCAGAGACAGAAGTGTATTTAACGGTCTCTACCGTGGTGTAGGCCATAACGCCAAAAAACATTGAGAAAAGTAGTGCAGCCGCAGCTAGTAGGAATAATGTCTGAATTCGTTGTATCATATGCTTTAATTTTGCACAAAAGTATAAAACAAATGGTTATTTTTGCAATTTAAGGGAGGGATATATGAATTCAATAGCACCATCGGAACTTATTATAAACAGTGACGGATCTGTTTTTCATCTTCATATTAAACCTGAAGAGCTTGCAGATACAGTGATTCTTGTTGGAGACCCCGGCAGAGTTGAGCTTGTTTCATCATATTTTGATTCAAAGGAGTTTACAAGGTCTTCAAGGGAGTTTGTGACAGTTACCGGCAATTATAAAGGAAAGCGAATAACCGTTTTATCTACCGGTATTGGAACTGACAATATTGATATCGTCGTAAATGAGCTGGATGCTCTTGCAAATATTGATTTTAAAACAAGAAAACCAAAGGAGAAGCACAGACGCCTCAAGCTGTTAAGAATCGGGACATCAGGGGCAATTCAGGCGGATATTCCGATTGGTTCTTTTGTTTTATCTCACATATCTGTTGGTTGTGACGGGCTACTAAACTGGTACGCCGGCAGAGAAAAAGTTACGATAGCAGATATGGAAAAGGCATTTGTACTTCATACAAACTGGCTTCCTGAGCTGCCTGCTCCCTATTTTGCTCCGGCAAGCAAATCAATCATTGATTCAATGAGCGACTTCACGATTCCGGGAGTTACAATTTCGGCATCAGGGTTTTATGCGCCTCAGGGTAGAGTTTTAAGATTGCCGCTTGCAATGCCTGATATGGTCTCAAGATTTGAGTCGTTCCGTTTCAAAAATTACAGAATTACCAACTTTGAGATGGAGGGTTCGGCAATTGCAGGCCTTGCAACTTTGCTGGGTCATGACGCTGCTACTGTCTGCTGTATAATCGCAAACAGACACCTCCACGAAAGCCAGCCGGATTATAAGCCATATGTGAAGAAGCTTATAGAAATGTCACTGGAAAGGTTATGAAGCCGGATAACGAACTCATATCTTTGATCACTTTGATGGATGATCCTGATTCCATTGTTCGTGGAGCTGTAAGAGACCGGTTGATTGAACGAGGGCAGGAGACCGTTGAATTAATTGAAAAACAGTATCTTTCCGGATCTCCTGAAGATAAAAGAGAACTCTATCTTTCTTTTCTTGATGAAGTAAAGGCAGATATTGCAACAGGTAAACTAACCTCACTAATTGAGAGTCCCCAGCCCATGCTTGATCTGGGGCTATACTATGTTACACGTGTTGCTGACACAACAACAGATGAGGGACTCTATTTTACAACTTTGGAAGCACTCTCTGAGGAGATAAACCTTGAGATAGGAGAGGACAAAACATCTGTTGAGAGTGTAAAAATTTTCAACTATTTGTTTTTTAATAGATTCGGTTTTCATCATACTGATGTTCAAATGGAGCATTCCGAAAGTGCATTGATAGACAGAGTTCTCCTCTCAAGAGGTGGTAATCCGGTTGCAATTTCGCTGGCCTATTTTCTGTTGTCTCGCTCTGTTGGCCTTCCAATCTATCCGCTCTGCTTTCCGGGAGGGTTTGTTCCGGTTTATCTTGACAATGAGGGCAAAATCATCTTTTATCTGAATATATTCAAGCAAGGTTCAATATTCCTTGAAGAGACATTAATGCAGTTTTTTGAAGATATTGGTATGGTTTATAATCCTGAATCACTGAGAATTGAAGAGGAGAGAGCTCTTGTTGCAATATACGCAGAGCTCTTGGGCTATATTTATAAAAGTGAAGAAAACTTTCAGATAGTCAGTAGAATGGAAAAGGTTTCCACTCTTTTTGGAGGGAGAAGATTTCTGTAAAAAAAGGCCTCCGAAATCCTTACAGATTGCGGAGGCCGAAGTTTAGTATTAGGTTAAGTAATGACTAACAGTAGACAAATATAATAATAATTTTGAATACAAATCTCTTTATAGCAAAAACTTTATGGCGAAAAAGCTCCGGTAAAGGGGGGCTTGGAAGAGGAAGTGCCATAATAGCATCTGTGTCTGTTGCAGTAAGTATGCTTGTAATGGTTCTTGCTATCTCAATATCTGATGGTTTTAAAAAGGAGATCAAGGAGAAGGCGGCCGGTTTTTCAGGCGAAATACTGCTGCATAGTCCCGGGGTAGAGGTTACAACCAGCCTGTATCCGGTAAACTCATCGCCAATATTTTTGGATGAGATTAGGAAATTGCCACAGATAGCAGATATTCAACCTTATGCATATAGGTCTGCGATTATCAAGCAAAAAGATGAAATTCAAGGTGTTCTGGTAAAAGGAGTTACAAAGGATTTCAACTGGGATTTTTTTAAATCTGTTTTACAAGAGGGTTCGTTGCCCAAAGTAACAGATTCTGTAGGAAATTCTGAAATTTTAATGTCATCTAGACTTGCAGGTATGCTAGGGTACAAAACGGGTGATGCTGTTATTATCTACTTCATTGACAACAGTGTAAAGGTAAGAAAATTCATTTTGTCCGGAATATACAATGCACAACTTGAAGATATTGATATGTCACTTATGATTACATCAATTTCGGAGATTCAGAGTGTAAATGGTTGGGCAAATAATGAGGTCTCCGGAATTGAACTAAAACTTAAAAGAGAAAGCGATTTAGGCCAAACAGCTACTCTCGTTGAGCAGATTATTGATGAGTCTGAGGGTGATGATATGATGTATGTCACAAGAGTAGATGAGATGTTCCCTCACCTTTTTGATTGGCTGAGACTTCTTGATTTCAATGTTCTGGTGGTAATGGTATTAATGCTCACCGTTTCGGGCTTTAATATGATTTCAGGGCTTTTGATACTACTATTCGAAAAAATATCAATGATTGGTCTTCTCAAAGCGCTTGGTATGAGAGATAAAGGGATACATAAGATATTTCTATACAGGGCGCTTTACCTGGTTATTACAGGTATGATTGCCGGCAATATTTTAGCATTGATATTTGTATTTATTCAAGGAAATTATGCCATTATCCCGCTTGATCCATCAAACTACTTTGTAGATCATATTCCGGTCTATCTAAACCTGACAAAGCTAATAATTCTGAATTTAGGAGCAGTTGCAGTAATAACACTACTGCTGATGATTCCTTCTGTTTTTATATCGGGAGTCAGTCCTGAGAAGACTCTCAGAGTTAAGTGATGATTTTTGGAGAGATGTTATTTAACTAGCACTTTATAATCATCATAACGTGAAATTACATCGTTAACGTATCTTAATGTCTCAATCCCTTTAAAGGATCCTAGTTTTGTTACTCCCTCAGGAATGTTTTCCCTGTTTCTCATATCTGCAACAACAGCGGCAAGACTATCCCAGTCATTGTGGTTAACTCCCCTATGCATTGCCAGTTGCCTGATATCTTCAACTCTTCCCTCTCCGGCATTGTAGGCAGCCAGAGTGAACTTTATCCTGTTCACTGAGTCAATCTCGGGTAGGTTATAAAATCTTTGTAAACGTTTTATGAAAAGTGTTCCTGCCTTGATATTCTGTTCAGGATCAAATATATTGTCAATGTCAAACTGTTTTGCTGTTGCAGCTCTTACCTGCATCAGTCCTTGGGCTCCTCTTGAAGATTTTGCGCTCATTGAGAATTTTGACTCCTGGTATATAAGTGCGGCAAGAAGGCGCCAATCCCAGCCGATACTTTTGGCATACTCTTTTATAAGCTGATCATAGGGAGAGAGAACGGAAACCGGCCCCTGAGCATATGAAACACCACTGTATTTTCTGTAATAACTGTTGATTAGCTTCAGATACTCTTTGGACTGCCTAAAAAAGCTGAACCAGTAATTGAGATTTTCAAGCATCTGATAATTCTCTCTTCTAACCACCCAAACCTGTTCATGGTGGTTTAAATCGATACTGGAGATCACCAGATGGGCAAATTCATCAGGTATTGTGTCTTTCTGAGAATCTACAACCAAAATATCAACATTTCCGCTGATAAGTTCGACCCAGGGGTTACTCTCGAGAACAGGTTTTATCTTAACAAAACATTTTTGATGAAGGGCAAAGCGGTTTAAAAGATCAAAGTGAAATCCAACCGGATGGCCTTGCTTTAGGTACATGCCCCCTTTAATGTTTACCAACGCTTTTACCTCTCTGCCTTCAAGGTAGTTAGAGTATTTGTTTTCACGTACATGATTTTCAAAGGAAGAAAATAATGAGTGAATCAAAACCAATAAAAGAGTAAATAAAATTTTGGAAAAAGGCCTCATAAGGCTGCTGTTATTTAACATAGAATGGCCAGTGAATGCCAAATTTGATGGCTGTCACCGGTCTGATGTAACGGTATGCTGAAAAATAATCGCTGTCCGGCCACCCTTGTGTGGCATTTATGTATTTTACGAAAATGCTTGTTCTTTTCCACTGAAGGTTTACAAATGCATCTATGTATGGATAGTTACCTATCTCTCTGTCATTCTGATTGTGGAAAATGCCCAGGGCAGGGCTGTAAGCCGGCGCATAATAACGTGTGTTAAACGTTGCGTCGGCCCCAAATTGAGCAGTCAGGACATTTTTTACAAGTTCGAACTGCATATAGTATCGTAAGTTTGCGCTTAAAGCCGGAAGCGGAACAACCTCGCTGTTGGAGGTCATCTGAAAGAGTACCCTGTGATCCAGGTGAAGGAAACCAAGTTTGAAGTCTTTCTGGACATAGGCCGACAATATATTAATAATGTCATTATGTTGTGCAGCAATCCCCTGAATGCCATGATAAACAGGATTGTTAATAACTGCATATCCCGCAAATGCGCTGAGTTTATAGTGCGGAATGTCTAAATGTCCCTCTATTCTGGTTTCGGTTATATTTTCAAAGTTGTTGTTCCAGGTGTAGTGGTTTGAGTAGTAAGAGTTGCTGAACCAGCCCGGTCGGCGGTTCTCAATATGTAGCCTTGCACTAAGATGCATCCCTCCGTCAACAGGGTAGAGTGATACTCCTGCTTTTGCATCAAGGCTGAAATTATTCGCATAATACCCTGAGATATCATATTTGGCAATTGCATCCCATCTGAAATACTTTCTGAAGTTACCTGCAGCTCCAAAATAGATGTATAAGTTATTATGAACACTGTTTCTGGCACCTGTTGAGTAGAACTCAGGCCTGAAACTGTAAATTGATAAAATTTTGTGCCCTATTCCTCCATCCAGTTTTGACACAATTGCATCTTTTGACCAAGGCTGTATTCTTATGAAAACTCTGTTTTCAAATATACCTACTCTTGATGAGTCAAAGGTGGCTGTTGGCGAGATAAGAAACATATTATTGTATAATGCTCTGGCCAATGAGTCATTTTCAGAAATTTCGTCTGTGTACTTTTTGAAATATGTTGAATATTCAAATGAGTGACCGAAATAGGTAGTAGTTCCCTCTCCGTAATTAAGTGTATCTTTTTTTGACAATCTTATTGGAATGCCATAAGAATGAGTCAGAAAGAGAGTGTTTCTTTTAAGTCGGTTATCAGCAGATGCAAGAATGAAGGTCAAATCTTTGGGATCATCAAAGGTTGTGTCCAGAACCATCTTCTCGTTTGTGAGCCCGCCATGTTCTTCTCTCTTTATCCCCTGAAATATATAACCCGAGTGCATTACATATCTTCTTCCAAGATAGTTTGAGGATATGGCAAATGTTCTGTTATCTGTTGATTCTCTGCTTAGAAGACCTTTTGATCCATATCTTTTGTATGTGACATTAAGATTAAGTTCAGGAGATAAGTTCTGAGTGTGCATGAATTTGATGTTGGTCTCCTCTTTGTCTCTGTTTGCAAATAGAGTTCCCCAATAGGCAAGTTCTGTGTATGGAGTCTTGGTGTTGTAGAACGGGAGGTTTTCAGGGGTATTGCTGTATACCAGCCAAGGTTCAAACATCTCAAAATCTCTCAGCTTTTCTCGGGAAAAGTAATTATGAGAGATGGCTGCAGATCCTGAAATTCCAAGATAAGTCACTCCGGGGTCATTTTTATAAAAGGGGTAATCGTAAAAATTTTCGCTAAATGTTGTGTCAGGATTTCTGAATGTTATATTATTCAGATAGTTATTGTGATTCCAGGTAATAAGCCGTTTGCTTTGCAGAGAGTCGGGTACAATGTATGTATCCATTATCCGTGGCTTAGACCACCTGATGCTGTCATTGAACGCTCGAATGCTATCTCTGACCTCTTTCTCCCTTTTGCGTGCTCTGAATCTGATATCTCTCTTCGAAAGAGTTGAATCCTGATGAGCAGACAATGAATCTGACAAATTACTTAAAGAGTCAACCGGCACTTTAAGGGTGTCTTGTCTGGTTTTAAGGGTGTCCTGTCTGGTTTTGAGCGTGTCAATCTGACGAATATTTGCAGAATTGGCAGGAATATGAAAGAGCATCACGGCATATAATGCCGTAATGCTCAGTAAATATTTTATCTGCGTTAACGTTTTTTTGCTCATTTTGATGTGCAAACATACAAAAACCAGACCAGTTGACAAAATTACTAGATTCCTGCCACCTTCTTCTTGTACTCAGCAATGCACGCATCCAGTCTGTCGTGTGCTGTTGTATCGCCCGGAACATTGTGGGATGGGTGAATATACAATTTTACACCTCTGTCCGCAAGTATCTCTGCCACAGTCGTTACAGTCATCCATACCAAAGTAATGAAAGCAAGAGTCGAAACTGGTCCTACTTTATCATAATGGTTTTTTAAAGGGACACTGGCATCAACCAGTGGTGCGCATGAATCAACTACAATATCTGCAAGTTCAAAAAGGGTTTTTCCGCATGAATGGCGAGTCTTTTTGCCTTTAGATTCTGCAACAGAGCCAAAAACAATGACTTTCATACCAAGCTCTTTGGCTTTCAGGGCTACATCTATGTTAACGTTATTTATACCTGTATGTGAGAAAATCCACATAGTATCTCTGGTGTCAAAATTCCAGGATTTCATTATAGCGTTTCCATAACCCTCTGCCCTTTCAAGAAAAAGAAACTGATGAATTCCCATTTCTCCGGTTATTTTGGTGAAGAATGTGAGCGGTAGTTCAACTATTGGGTGAAAACCTACAAAACCTCCGATTCTTGGGTACATCTCTTCGACAGGTATTGTTGCGTGTCCGCATCCGAAAGTGTGAACCCATCTTCCCTGTTCAATCGAATCTGCCATAACTGTAGCAGCCTTTTTAATGTTTTCAAGTTGACTATCTTCAATTTTGGACATTACATCCCTTGCATTTTTTAACCATTCCAGTGCTAACATAACTTTGTTTTTTTAATTACTTATTCTTATAATTTGTTTATTGCTTTTTTGATATTGATACATGTATTATGTAAAGAGCAGATATTGAAAGGGTACATCCTATAACCAAGATAGGGAAAAATTTAAGAGAGACTACCCCAACCAAAAGATTTATTAATGTATTTCCCGTTAGAGCTATAACCAGAGCAAAGCTGAATGCAGTACCTGATACATCTTTATACCTCTCACCAATTTCACTAAAAATTACTGGGAATGTTGAAGCAAATCCGAGACCCATCATAAAAGTACCTATAATGGCAACAGTTACTGAAGGGAAGAGTGTTATAAGGTATATTCCTGATGCGGCCATCAGCATGCTGGAGAGTAAAATCAGCTTCCTGGACATTTTTGTCAGGAGTATGCTCAGTATCAGTCTTCCGACTCCGACTCCCATGATAATTGAGCTTAAAGCGAACATTGCACTCTTTGCATGGATGGATGCCTGTTCTCCCAGAAAGGTGGGAATCCAGTTGTTGCTGATTCCTTCTAGTCCGCTTTGAAAAAACAGTGTGAAACTTAAGAGAAGAATTGCAGGTTCCCTGGCCATTGATGCAATCTTTTTGAAAGGGAATCCTTGTTTGAACTTTGCTTGAGGAAATGTTATTAATGTGTAGTAAACCACCGAAAGCAACATGAGAACTCCTGCGCCTGCAACGATAGGGGAGTATGTAAGAGTTTTCGAGAGTGTTGCAAAAAGAAGAGGGATAGTAATGGCTCCCACTGTGTAAAAAACTCCAAGAATGCTTAGGTTTGACGCCCGGTTGTGATCTTCAGAAATATCCGACACCAGAGCATTTGTCAAACCATTTAGGATACCTCCGCCAAAACCTATTAGGAAAATTGAGAACCTTATCAACATTATTCCCTGTGACCAGGCCAGAAGTTCCAGGCCTGCTACTGTAATTATACTGGCAATAATTATCAGACTCTTGTACCCGAACCTGTCAATAACCGGCCCAAAAAGTACAGATCCCAAAAGTATTCCGAGAGGGAGCAGTCCGGCTAATGTTGAAGCTACGGTTGTATCAAGTTGAAATTTTTCAATTAGTGAAGGTAGCACTGCACCCATTATAACAAATGCCACACCAAAGAATATCATTCCGGAAAATCCAGCTGCCAGTACCGGCGCTCTCTTAATAGTTGTATTCATCAGAATATGTTTAATGTCTATTTTCCATACATTGAACTAATGTGCCCTAGTCTTGCAATGACGCCTGCTCCGTAGAGCCCTGCAGTATCGGGCAAACCGGTTGCTGCAAATTTACACTGCCTGATTGCAATTGGTTGCGCCCATTTTAATGCCTCATCGTATATCTGATCAACAAATTTTGATGCAGGACCGAAAATTCCGCCGCCAAATATAATCATCTCAGGGTTAAAAAGACTAACAAAATTGGCGGCTGCCATACCCCACATCTCAATTGCATTGTCAATCACCTCCTTTGCCACGGGATCATTTTGATCCAGAGCAGCAAATATTTCCCTTGCTGTAATTTCATCTGCCTCTAATGAAGAGAGAACGCCATTGTAGTTTTCTTCTTCTTTTACTCTTTTAAGTATCTTTCTTGCCTGCAGCGCTATACCACTTCCGGAACAATTGCTTTCAAAACATCCGGATGCATTCCACTCTTTATCATATGGTTGTTTAAGTGCCATCCAGCCTGTCGCACCTACAATATCGGATGCTCCGTGCAAAACCCTTCCGTCGATTAAAATTCCGGCACCTATACCGGTACCAACTGCAATAAAGATTGCATTTTCACAACCTTTGGCCACTCCCTGACTTGACTCTCCCAAAATATAACAAGTGCGGTCACTCTCTACCATCACCGTTGAATTGGAGTATCTCTCTGTCATCTTCTCTCTGAGTGGATAATTTTCCCATCCCGGAATATTTGGAGCCCATACTTTACCTGTTTTGGAGTAGGCAATGCCGGGAACGCATATACCAATACACTTTTTGTGTTCTTCTCTTATAGATCCCTTCTCCATAAGTGAGTCGCAAAGGGTGAAAATTCTCTCAACCACTTCATCTCCTCCACTTCCCTCCAGATATAGGGTTTCGCTGATGAGCATTATGTTGTTTTCGGTAAAGAGGGCACCGGAAATCTTTGTTCCGCCGAGGTCAAGTCCAATATATACCATAAGAGTTAGGTTATAAGTTTAGTGTTTTACCTTATTTATTTTAATCTTCAAATGATTTTTACACCCATTTTTTTGAAGTCCTCCAGTGTTTTTTTATGACCATTATAATCGACATATGCAAGAGCCTTTCCAATAACTGTTACTTTGAATCCCGCATTTTTAAGATCTTTAACTGTTTCATTAACACAGAATTCAGTAGCTATACCACTTACAAATACATTTTCTACATTATTGGCTTGTAAATGTTTTAACAAAGTTTCACCTTTCTCTGTAATAGCCTGAAAACCCGAATATTGTTCAAAATTTGGATCTTCTCCTTTTCTTAGAATATTATTTGATGAAGGTCTGGCATCTGATAGGGTAATTTGATTATAAAAACTTTCATGAACCTGAGAACCTTTAGTGCCGGCAACACAATGCGGAGGCCATATTCCTCCACTCTCTGCAAATGAACAGTGATTATTAGGATGAGAGTCACAAACATAAATTACCATATGTATGGGGTTGTAATTTATGAACTTTACAGATTCTATGACAGCATCTTGTGCATTGGAACAGGCAAGAGTGCCGTCAATAAAATCATAAAGCATATCTACAACGATATGTGCTATTTTATTGTTGTTCTGAATCATAGTATTCTTTTATCTCCTTTATCAGTGAGTCAATAAGGCTGTTTTTAAGATCATAAAGATCATCTGAAATATCAACTTTATAAAAATGTGGATTAATCAACCTTCTCTGAGTTTCGTTTAGGGAGTGAAGGTTGTTCAGATAATAATCCCTTTTTTCATGTGTAGTATAAATCTCATTGCAGATTTTCCCATTTTCCATCACCTTGCTTTGCAGAGTTTTATACTCATAACTGCCCTTTTCGAAAAATGTGATCTTGGTGTCATCATACTCATCTCTTATGGTGAAACCCTCACTCTTCTCGATGTTTTTACTCATTGCGTCTCCCCTTAGACATGTTACATCTGCCTTAAAAATTCCATGTTTGATAATCCTGTAGGTAATCTGAAATCCTGGATTGATTGCCTTGCTTTTATCCTCTGATCTCTTGAGAACTCCCTCTCCTTCAATTTCAACCAGTTTATAAACATTGCCGAAACATGGATTGTGCTTGCTTGTTGCTATTGCATCACCAACACCATAGGCATCAATTTTTGCACCCTGCCTTTCAAGTTCAGTGATAATATATTCATCAAGTGAATTTGTAGCAAATATTTTACAATTGTCAAGCCCTGCTTTATCAAGCTCCTCTCGACACCTGTTTGACAAATAGGTGAGGTCACCGCTATCAAGCCTGATTCCAAAGCTTGCAGGGTACTCATTATTCACTTTATTGTTTTTGAATGCCTTTATTGCATTTGGAAGGCCACAGCGTAGTGTATCATAGGTGTCAATAAGGAGGACAAGTGGCTCTCCAAAGTGGTTTGTTATGTAAGTTTCAAACGCCTTTAGCTCTCCTGCAATCGTACAACCGAATGCGGTTATATAGCTGTGAGCCATAGTCCCTGTAGCCGGAACGTTAAATATTGTAGAGGTAAGAATGTTTGAAGTGTTAAGGCAACCGCCAATATATGCCGCTTTTGCGCCATAAACTGCTGCCCATGGGCCATGAGCTCTTCTTGAGCCAAATTCACTTACCGGTTTTGATGTTGATCTGGAGACTCTTGATGCTTTAGTGGCGATTGCCATCTGGTGATTCATTATGCAGAGCAATGGAGTTTCAAGTACTTGAGCCTCAATAAGAGGACCTTCTACAATAATAACGGGTTGGGTTGGAAATGCAATCTCTCCCTCCCTCATTGCATAAATATTCCCGGTGAACTTCATTTGTGATAGGAATATCCTGTATTCCCGATACTCTTCTCCATGTAGAAATTTTTCAAAAAATGATTCATTTTCGCTCCCGAGTCCTGAAATCATTCTTAGGGCCTCATCGATTCCTGATACAACGGCCCAGTTGTTTTTATCAGGTGCAGAACGATAAAAAAGATTAAAAATGGCCCTCTTATCTTTAAGGCCACTTTCAAAATATGTTTTGCCCATTGTGTACTGGTACTTGTCTGAGCAATATGATATATTGAATGAGTTTTCCATGGCAATACCTTATAGTGTATCAAAGGTACTAAATGGAGTGACAAAAAGAAAGACCGGGGGTTAGTTTAACTCTACATCCGCTGCACTTGCCTTTTTTATCAGACTATATCCACCAATCAACCTTTGTATGAGTTATCCCCCGGTCAGACGAAAATTCTCTTCTCAGCCTAATAATATCAAAAATTATACCATAAAATGAAGAGCTTGAAAAATAGATAGATGTGTTTTTTTACTTAATTTATTTTGTTGTTAAATTCAAAAAACTATACATTTGTTTCGTGTTTTTACGAAATACTAAATGATATGACTAAAAAAGATAAATTTTATGCAGAACATCAGGAACGTGTTGCAGCTTACGCCAAAGCTTTGTCTCATCCTGCCAGAGTTTTCATAATGAACTATCTCTCTTCAAATTTGGATAAATGTTGTTACAGCGGAGATATGGCAACTGAACTTCCAATTGCAAGGTCAACGCTTTCTGAACACCTTAAGGAGCTAAAAAAAGCCGGTTTGATTCAGGGTGAAATAAACCCTCCCTATATTAAGTATTGTATAAACAAAGAGAGCTGGGATGAGGCAAAGCATATTTTTGAATCTTTTTTTAAATAGTTAACCAATATTTATTAAGCGTATGGAAATTAAAATTTTAGGGACAGGTTGTCCAAAGTGTAAAACTGTCGAAAAGCTTACAAAAGAGGTTGTAGAACAAAACGGATTTAATGCAACCGTCAGCAAAGTTGAAGACATTATGGATATAATGAAGTACGGAGTGATGTCTACTCCCGCTATCGTAGTAAACGAGAAGGTTGAAATAAAGGGCAGAGTTCCTTCAGCAGAAGAGATAAAAAATGTTTTAATAAAATATCAGTAAATCAATAATTATGAAAAGAGGTTTATTTATCGGATTAGTACTTATTATGTCATTGTCCGGAATATCATGCAACTCGCAGGTGAAAAAGGATAAAGAAAATATAGTTGCTGTGGTTTCAGGTAATATAGAGGTCTATTACTTCCATTACACAAGAAGGTGCGTAACCTGTGAAAACGTTGAGGATAACACTAAGCTGGCAATAGAAAATCTTAATAAAAAGAGAGTGGGAGGGGATGCAATTGTATACCATGTTTTAAACCTTGATGATGTTGCTTCAAAAGCTATAGCTGAAAAATTTAAAGTTGGCGGACAATCCCTAATCGTTACGATGGGAGAGAAAAAGGTTGACATTACCGGGAATGCTTTTATCAATGCAAAGAGTCCCGCTAAAATTGAAGAGGAGATCTCCAAGGCGACAAACAAGCTATTAAAGCCGTAAAGATGGAGTTTTTGCAAAGTATTCTGGAAAATTCCCAATATGCAGGAATAACTGCGTTTATTCTGGGTCTTATGACAGCAATAAGTCCGTGTCCTCTTGCCACAAATATCTCGGCAATTGGTTTTATAAGCCGGGATATTGAAGATAAGCGAAGAGTTTTTATTAATGGAATTGTGTATACTCTTGGCAGAGCTGCCAGTTACACACTACTTGCTTTTATACTCTTCCTGGGTGCCGACCAGATGAATATCTCGCAAATATTTCAGGGCTGGGGGGAGAAAATACTTGGCCCGGTTATGATTATCATTGGGCTTTTTATGCTAAATGTAATTAACATTAATCTTCCCGGAGTTCAAAAACTGACCGAAAAGTTGGGAGAGAGCAGCAGGGGGAGCTACATAGGGACTTTTTTATTGGGAATGGTCTTTGCCCTTGCATTTTGCCCCTACAGTGGCGTTCTCTATTTTGCGATGCTGATTCCAATGACAATAACCAGTGCAAGCGGCCTCTATCTTCCTGTAATATTTGCAATTGCAACAGGAATTCCGGTAATTCTTTTTGCCTGGTTGTTAGCCTATGCAGTTGGTAATGTGGGGAGTTTATATAAACATATTAAGGTGTTCGAGCTGTGGTTCAGACGCATTGTGGCCATTCTCTTTATCGGAGTTGGCATCTATTTTATAACCATTTTATTTATCTGATAATGGAGACAAAAAAAGAGTTAAAAATCCTGATTGGGATTATAGTGGTTTTCCTTGGAATATTTTTCATGCCAATTGAGAGTCCGGTATTTAATACTGCAATTACTTCCACCCTTGATCTCTCAAAATGGTATGCAAGAGAACATGTTATTTTATGTCTTTTGCCTGCATTTCTTGTAGCAGGCGTTATTTCGGTTTTTGTGAGTCAGGGTTCTGTCATTAAATACTTTGGAGCCAAGGCAAAAAGATGGGTAGCATATACAGTGGCTGCAGTGTCCGGAACTATTCTGGCTGTGTGTTCATGCACAATACTACCTCTCTTTTCAAGTATTCATAAAAGAGGTGCCGGTCTGGGGCCTGCGGTTGCATTTCTCTACTCCGGTCCTGCTATAAATATTCTTGCAATAATACTCACTGCCAGAATTCTGGGCTTTGAAATGGGTGTTGCCAGGATTATCGGAGCAGTAACTTTTAGTGTTGTTATCGGTCTAATAATGGCCTTCATTTACAGAAAAGAGGAAAAGGCAAAGGCTGAAGAACAGATGAATTTTCCAGATGTACCTGAAAACAGACCGTTATGGCAAACTTCAATCCACTTCTTCTCACTGGTTTTAATTCTTGTATTTGCAAACTGGGGCAGTCCATCTTCAGAGGACACCTCAAGCCTTTGGTTTTACATCTGGTCATACAAGTGGCATATTACCGGTATTTTTGGACTTGTACTTGTTTATTCCATGATTAAGATTCTTAAACTTAAAGGATGGCAGGTATTGACAGGTGCTGCGGTAACAACCCTGAGTGCTTTACTGATTGGCAACCCGCTTATAACCATCGTTATAGGTATTGCTACTGTAAGCTCAATAGCGTTGATGGATAAAAGCGAAAGCGGTGAGAACAGAGAGTGGATTATATCCAGCTGGGGCTTTGCAAAGCAAATCATTCCCTTACTGGCAATCGGTGTTGTAATTGCAGGCTTTCTTTTAGGCTCAACTCACGACACTACCTCTATTCCGGGAGTTATTCCTAACTCCTGGGTTGCTTGGGCTGTTGGAGGAAACTCTTTGTTGTCAAATTTCTTTGCCTCAATTGTAGGTGCATTTATGTATTTTGCAACACTTACCGAAGTTCCCATTATTCAGGGCTTACTTGCATCCGGAATGGGAAAAGGCCCTGCACTTGCTCTTTTGTTGGCCGGGCCGTCACTTTCGTTGCCAAATATGCTTGTAATCAGAGGGGTAATGGGTACTCAAAAAACGGTAGTGTACGTTCTTGTTGTTGTGGTACTTTCAACAATTGCAGGTCTTATTTTCGGATATATTTAATATATCGCAGATATACAGAACTATATAATATTAAAGGTGTGCTTAGCTGTGTAATTTTCAAAAAATTATACAGCTAAGTTTTTAACTACTTATACCGTTATTTTTAAACAAATAGTTATACTCGATTAAGATATGTTAATGATAATGGCTTGTTCTTATAGCACCTTTGTAAGGTAATATACTCCTGCACCGGCCAAATATCCTGCAAGTGCTAGTAGTGAAAAGTGTTTGAGGTACCAGCTGAATCGTATCTTTTCAAGCCCCATAACAACTACGCCGGCTGCTGATCCGATAATAAGAAGTGACCCTCCGACCCCTGAGCAGTAGGCTAAGAACTGCCAGAAGGTTCCATCCTGAACAAAGTTGGCCAGATAAGCAGGGTCTGATGCTG